>JGI24709J26583_10000759_pt1 | contig 27294 bp, 20 predicted proteins | sample BioPla2DNA1_FD_26583 | JGI IMG/M metagenome (IMG submission 26583) | reverse complement strand
TAGAGTGTTTTGAATAAATAGATGAATAAAGTTAAAAACGTTGGGTCTTTAGACTTGGTTGTTGTCGTGTTTTGGAACCCTACTGGGTTCGCTGCATCATTTTAATAAAAAGGAATTAGCTATTGACTTGTGTCAATAGCTAATTCCTTTTGGGTGCGAGTATATTTATCGCTATATGCAGTTGAGGGGACTTGAATCCAATACTGATGCGGGAAGCGCTTAGTTATGCAGGTTTTAGCGATAGAAATTAGAGTTTAACATTTTATTGGAAAAGGAAAAGTGCTTTTTCAAATGCAAATCATTATATAATAATGAACATTAAACCTTCGATCGATAAATGAAGGTTTTTGTTTTCGCAGAGTTATAATAATCTATTAATCTAGTATTGACTCTTTTCCTATATACAGTAATACAAAGACATATTTCTAATTATTTATGCATAAAACAATAAAATAATTGAAAAGAATATATACTAATGTTAGAATAAATTGGAAAACTTAAGGGAGGGTGAAAAGTTGAAAGTTGTAAGTGAAAAAGAGGTAATTGACAGTAAAGAAGCGCTAAAATGCACTTTGGAGCAACTATATTCAAAGACGGATTTAGAAGATATTGATGATAGAAAAAGAACGAGCAATTATTATAGCTGGCTAAATAAAAAAACTACTATCATTATAAATGAGAAAAATTATGTTTGTGATGAGAAATCAAAATATATTAAGAGGGGTAGTGTTGTTTGGATTGAGTTTGGCTTTAATATCGGCAATGAATTTGGAGGAAGACATCCGGCAATTGTATTGCGAAAAACAGGTAATAGTATATTTGTAATTCCGCTTTCATCAAAAGAACCAGAAGAGAAAAAACCTTACCATGTAAAAATTGACAAAGTATATAATTTTAAGAATATGGTACGTTGGGTTAATATATTAAAAATCCAGAATGTTAGTTTACAAAGAGTGGATTTTGATGCGTCAATTGGAAATGTAAAAGGTAAGGTACTAGATAGTATTAATGATGCAATTAAGATTTCACACATTTTCTAGTTGATATTTTCCTTAGAATGTTATAAAATATAATTGACAAGAAGAAGTATTGATGTTAAACTTCTTATGTTGCACATGATAGTGTGAAGGAGCATTAGCTCAGTTGATTAGTTTTGAAGAAGAGGGAGTAGTAATACTCTCTCTTAGTTTTTGTATAAGAAAATATTTTAAAGCATATATTATTTATATAGCGTGAAGGAATACCGCTATTCAATTTGTAGTTTGAAGAGAAAGAGAGGTTTAATATTTACCTCTCTTTCTAGCATTTCTATGAATAACTATCTATGGTTATATAAATTGCGTCAGTATTTATACCCAGAATTTCCTACCGTATAATCGTTCGATGCATGACATCCGTCGAAACTATGCAGTCCAATAATATTATCGATTTTAAGGTTGCTTTGACTGCAAACCCTAATAAAAAGGCATGTTCATAAAGTTTAAACTTTTTAAAGAATGCAGTTGAGGGGACTTGAACCCCTACCCAGTTAACCCGGACTAGAACCTGAATCTAGCGCGTATGCCAATTCCGCCACAACTGCATGTTAAATTATTACACTCGGAACGAATTAGATTATAACATATGGATATTTCCTTTTCAACAGAAAAATATAGTAATTATATTTCTTTCGCAGTAAAATACAGTAAAATTATTATTCAAATAGCGGGTATAAAATTATTGTATTTTGCTAAAAATATCCTTGAGGTGAATAAAGAATGGGAATCCTATGGAAGGAAAATGGCACTTTTAAGGAAGAAGGAATAGAGCGAGGTGAATCCTTATGGATTCAGGATCAATATCGTAATAATATAGACAAAGGAGGCGATGCAGACAACAAAACCTTACGGCCAAGTCTTAAGGGTGAAATTAGTACGGAAGTTGCTGTAATCGGAGCAGGTCTTGCTGGGGTGCTAATAGCATACTTACTGCAGCAGAGGGGAATTCCTGTTGTAGTGTTAGAATGTAGAAAAGCTGGCGGTGGAATTACAAAGAATACCACTGCTAAGATAACTTCTCAGCATAGTCTTATTTATAAAAAGCTGATAACATATAAGGGTGAACAAAGAGCTTGGGAGTATGCCATGGCTAATCAGCTGGCAATTGATAAATATCAGGAGATTATTAAGGATCTTCAGATTGATTGTGATTTTGAAGTTCTTCCTAATTATATATATACCCTTGATGATGAACAGAAGATAAGACAAGAGGTTGATGTAGCTTTAAAGTTAGGGCTACCAGCCGCATTTGCAAAGGAAACCACCCTACCTTTTAAGGTTAAGGCAGCTATACGATTTGATAACCAAGCACAATTTCACCCGCTGAAATTCCTTGATAAGGTTGCGAACAAGTTAAAGATATATGAGAATACCCGCGTTACCCAGATTGATAAAAATGGACTGATTACAACTGATCAGGGGAGTGTAAAGGCTAAGAAGATTGTTATAGCGACTCATTATCCCTTTATCAATGTTCCGGGTTATTATTTTATAAGGCTTCATCAGGAAAGATCTTATCTGACAGCTCTAGAGGGGTGTGGTAAGGCTAAAGATGAATTGGATGGGATGTATTTGGATGCAGATCAGAACGGCTTTACCTTTAGAAAATACAAGGATTATCTAATCCTTGGAGGAGGCTATCACAGAACCGGTCAGTACCAACCGATTAATTCTTATGCAAGGATTGAGAATGCAGCAAGAAAATGGTATCCAGGTTCAAGTGTAAAATATACTTGGTCCGCTCAGGATTGTATTACCCCGGATTCTATTCCTTATATAGGGAGATATTCTGTTCGGATACCTAATATATATGTGGCTACAGGATTTAATAAATGGGGAATGACAAGCTCCATGGTATCCGCCATGATTATTAGTGATATGATTGCAGGCAAAGAAAATGAATATCGCAAGGTATTCACACCAAGGAGATTAATGCTATCAGGTAGCCGAGTCCTTCTAAAGGACGCAGCGATCATTACTATTAGTCTTCTATCAGAGCATTTAAAGATTCCCCATGATAAGCTTAAGGATATAGAGAAAGGGAAGGCGGGTGTTATCAGATACGATGGGCAAAGGGTAGGAGTATATCGCGATAATGAGGACAAATATTACTTCGTCACCACCAAATGTCCTCATCTGGGATGTAAGCTGGAGTGGAATCAGAATGAAATGACCTGGGATTGTCCTTGTCATGGTTCTAGATTTGATTATCATGGTAAAATGATTAATAATCCTGCCATGAGGGATGCATTTGATAATTGCCGTTTGAAAAAGAAGAGTATAAAGGAAAATCTATAGAAAAGATGAGCTTGAAGGTTATATTAAGACTTGATAGCTCATTCTCTATGTCATAATGCTTTATATAGCTTAACTATGATAGTGATAAACAGAATAGGCAATTGATCTGTCTTGGTTTTGTTAGTTATTTCTTAAATTTTGCTATTGCATTTTAGCTTAGATATTGCTATAATATAATTCGTTCGCTAGGTAACATCTAGCACAGATCAGTAAAATGTCTAGCATATATATGTTAGATATGCCTGATTTAATAGATTATATGCAGCCGTGGCGGAATTGGCATACGCGCTAGACTAAGGATCTAGTCCGGGCTAACTGGGTGCGGGTTCAAGTCCCGCCGACTGCACTATAAATGAGAAAAGGCTTTAAATTCCATTAAATCATGGACTTTTAAAGTCTTTTTTTATTATTTAATTGAAATGGAAAAAGGAAACATGCTTGAGTTGGTAATTTTATCTCAGCAAAATGAGTTTCTTGGAAGTATAGAAGCATTTAGTATTAAGGAAAATACACCAGAGGTTGGATTATGGATAAAGAAGTCTGCCCATGGAAATGGGTATGGATATGAGGCGTTAAAGGCACTAATTGATTATTTAAATTCTAAACAAAAGTACAAGTATTATGTTTATGAAGTTGATATAAGAAATGCTCAAAGTCTACATTTGGTAAATAAATTTTCATTTAACAAAGGAGATTGTGAAGAAATCACAACCGAATCTGGAAAAAAATTGATACTTGAATCTTATTATATTTTACCGAAAATAAAAACTAATTGAGAAGATTTCAACTGTATTTTTGGTTCGATGATAAGTTAAATACCAGGTTTATCAGCATTATTGTATTTTAAAGGTTTTTAGTTATCTATCCTTTGATTAAGCCTTTTCCAAGTATCAACTGATTACTACATTATATAACATGAATTTTATATAAGGGGCTATTGCAGTTTGCAAAAGCCCCTTAATAATTGTCCCTTATTTTGTTGCAATGAATACTATAGCCTTATCTGTCCAGAAGTTGGGCGTAAAATGAATTTCTAACTCAGACCAATCCTTTGATAGCTCATATCCTATAACACCTTTCATTTTCTTTCCAGGTGCAATATTTCCGTCAAGCTGGCCCTTGTCACCCTTCTCTAAAAGGGCTGCTATGCTCGTACTTGTTGAATAGCCGTCACTATAAGCTTCAAAGCTCATTATTGAACTAACCGTTATATCTTTATCTGAATTGTTTTCGATTTCGAATTCAGCTAATGCAAACACATTTCCATCGGCAGGTTTATTATAGTCGCTACCTTCAGACTCTGCTACACCTAGTAAGGTGACGCGGACATCCTTTAGTTCTGCGGTCTCACCAGTTGAGAATGAGTTCTTATCTGGACTTGCAGTAGGTTCTGAGGTGTTGTCTGTACTATCGGTATCCTCTTCATTAGGTGTTTCCTCATACTGCTCATCATTTTTATCCTTAGGTGTGTCTATAAGCTTGGGTTCGTCGTCCCCACCACTTAGTAAAGCACCAACAACTAACAATGCAATGATACCTATTATAATAAATTTTAGCATGCCAGTTTGTTTTTTCTTACATACAGGACATACCTTTGCTTTCTTGTCTATATCTGATTGGCAATGCTTACATTTCTTTGTAGACATATGATCAATCCTCCTTGATTACATTTAATATAAAAAACTTATATAATATTACAATTACCTATTGCTATATACAACCTGTAAATAGTGGTATTTAATTATCGTTATAGTATAAAACCTTATTGCAATTAGATGATATAAAAATGAATTGACATATTCTAATTCTATGGTATAGTAATGCTATAAGATATTTTTAGTGAAAGAAGGGAATAAACATGAGGGAGCTAGAAGAAAAATATTTAAAATTTATTGATGAAAGAATTGCTGAGCATAATAATTTAAGTGATCAGTATAAGGCGGACAACCGTAAGGATGAAGCAGACTTGGAGAAAATCAAGGTCAATATCTACGAGATATTTAAAACATTATTTTTAAGTGATATCAAGCAACTTAAGGGGAAAGACTTGGGGAAGAATAAGGATATTGAAATGTATGGCGGATTTCTACTTCGCTTTGATACTATTCCGAATAATTGGAAGATATCACTTGATAAAGCCATAGAGCATGGAGATACTACAAAACAGGTTATTGAGGAGCATAAGCTAGCGGTAGCTGTGGAGCTTAAGGATAAATTCCTAACTCTGTTGATGAAGATGGGGGGCAATGATATGACAGAGGATAATGCTATTAAGTTGTTTAAAAGTCTTTCAGATAAATCAAGACTTCAGATTCTAAAGTCCTTAATCCATGAGGATATGTATGTGGAGCTACTGGCTGAGAGACTAGATTTGGCAGCATCTACTATTTCATTTCATTTAAAGAAGCTAGAGGAAGTAGGTGCGGTCACGTCCAGGAAGGAACAATACTATAATATATACAGCATTAATGAAGAGGTGTTCAAGTCCTCTATCCTTGATATTATAAAGGAGGAATCGTCGGAGGCTGATCTTCAAAAGCAGCGGGAGGATAATTATAGAAGAAAGGTAATTGATAATTTTTTTGAGTATGGTAAACTTAAGAATATCCCAGCCCAAAGAAAGAAAAGGCGGATAATATTGGAAGAAATAGCTAAAGCATTTCAAGTAGGTAAGGAGTATACAGAGCGGGAGGTTAATATTATTATCGCTGACTTTCATGATGATTTCTGTACTCTACGAAGGGAAATGGTTTGTGAGGATATTATCACTAGAGATAATTCAATCTATAGATTAGTTGATAATAAATAGGTTAAGAGGGAACAGTATCCCCATTGTCATTAAATGACCCTGGGGATACTGTTTATAATCTATATAGCAATTAATACATCTGAGCAGTACCAGAATATCCAGCGTATATGCTTACCCAATAATAATCTCCGCTTGCAGATGAAGAGTAGGAATAACAATATGATAAGTTAAGAATTCCCTTATAGGTACCATCATCATAGTTATATTTTTGAGGTATATAGTAGGATGGAAAATACATATAGTTTGAAAGTTGTGAGTAATGAACAAAAAACGAGTAGACAGTTTGGTGAGATACATTTTTTGTCGTTGCATAAGCATAGACCGTACCAGTGTATGTAACGTATATTTTCACTTCTAGTAAATTCTCTTCTACGTATGTGGGATGTCCAGTGATAGTTGCTAAGTTGAGTGTCCCCCTATAAATACCATCATCATATGAGTCTGGCCAAATCTAGAAGTAGAAAGACGTCAAGCAAAATACTAAATACGATAATAGTAGTAAATCTAAAGAGATTAATAGTAACAATACTCAGCAAGCTAAAAATTAACAAACTATTAATTCCCCCCTAAAAGAGCCTGTTTTTGTTTTATTTTGTGAAATTACATGATATGATAATATCTGTATCACAAATGGCTAAATAAGGGGGAATTTTTGTGCCTAAAAATATTAGAAATGCTATCTTGCTCGTAATATTTGCTATGGTTTTGCTGTCATTTTCAGCTTGCGACAATATTAATGACTCTTCCATAGGGGAAGTTAATGATATAAATAATATAACTATAGATAAGGACTCTAAAGTCGATGTTGATACTTCGTCGGACTCTAAAGAACCTAATGTTGAAGAAGCTAATCAAACTAATAATCAAGGGATAGCATTTGTCCAGCAGGACTACTTTTATAAGGATACAGTATATCTTGAGCTTGTTAGCGATAGGCCCTGTGATATCTACTATACAATGGATGGTTCAGAACCGGATAAAAGTAAGAGTCTTTATCAGGATAAAATAGAGCTAAAATCGGGATCACAAGTAAAGGTATATTCAATCAAGGCCAAGGGTTATTTTTCGGATGATTCTGAGACAGATACAATAGTACATACCTATTTTGTGGGAAGGAATGTTCATAGACGATTTTCTACTCTGATATTTTCAATAACTAGCGATCCCTATAATCTTTATGATTATGAATATGGAATCTTAATACCCGGCAAGCTTAGGGATGATTTTATTAAGGCAAATCCCCATAAACATATTGATCCTCCTGATCCTGCCAATTTTAATATGCGTGGAAGAGAAAGTGAAAGAGAGGCATATCTAGAGATTTTGGAAGCTGACGGAAATGTCGTAGCCAGTCAAAAGGCAGGAATTCGGGTATATGGAGGTTGGTCAAGAGCCAATCAACAAAAATCATTAAAAATATTTGCTAGGAAGGCCTATGACCAGGTAAATAATAAAATCCGATATGAATTCTTTCCTGATAAAACCTCTGCAAGCGGGGATGGAACGACTATAGGTGCTTTTAAAAGACTGGTCCTTAGAAATACTGGAAATGACAATGGCTTTGGCTTTATAAGAGATGAGCTATTTCAAACTCTAGCAGGCCAAGCAGGATTTAGGGATTATCAAGCAGTCCGTCCTGCTGCGCTATTTATCAATGGTGATTATAGAGGCCACTTATGGCTCCATGAGGTATACTGTGACGAATATTTTGAGCAACATTATGGTGAGTATGCAGGTACTTTTGAGATATTAGAAGGTGGAGAAACCTTCAAAAAACTTGATGATGATAGAGTCAATGAATATGCTATAGAGGATTATGAGGAGGCTTACTCATATACATATGAAGATTTAAGGAACGATGCTGTATATAACAAGCTTAGAGAGGTAATAGATGTAGAAAATTATCTGGATTATTATGCACTTCAAATATATATAGGAAATGAAGACTGGCCTCACAATAACTATAAGGTTTACCGTTATTATGCTGCAGAAGGAGAGGAATATCGTGAAGCTCCCTTTGACGGTAAGTGGAGATATCTTCTTCATGATTTAGACTATAGCTTTGGTATATATGGAACAGGACCTTGGGAGGATAATTTAAGGAAATATGTTAGTAAACCAGGAGAAGTAAACAGAGAGAGTCCATTATTTAGTCAGCTCTTACTAAGGGAGGATTGTAAGGAATATTTTATTAAGAGAACATTAGACTTGATTAATGGGGCCTTCTCTTCTGATAATTTGAACAAGGTTTTAGATAAAATGAATGAAGAAAGGCTGAATGAGCAGCTTCGGATGTATGATAAGGGGCTAATTGCTGATTGGGTAAAGCCTTCTCATCTTTCAGATCAAATAAAAAGAATAAAAGAATACGGAGCTGACAGAGTTAGCTATACTCTGGGTAAATACCGGGATTATTTCGAGATGNGAGACATATTCAGCCTTAATGTAAGGCCTGCTAAGGGGANGGGAGTAAGGATAAATAATATAGAAGTGTATTCAGAATTTGATGGGCGCTATTATTCTCGCTATGATACAGTAATTACAGCTATTGTACCAGCTGGAAAAGAGTTTAGTCATTGGATTGTTAATAATGAGAATGTAAATGGCTTAGAGCTTACTGTTAATTCATCCCATATCAAGGATGGAAAGGTTGAGATTACTTTTAAGTATAAGGATAAAGCAGAAAATCCAAAGGCTATTATTAGTAAAATCTGCTCTGATGGGGATGGGGACTATATAATGCTTTACAACCCCTACAAGGAGGATATCAGTCTACATGGATATTCAATTACTGATGATCTAAATGAACCTGGTAAGCTAATACTTCCTGGGAGGCAATTAAGGGCTGGTCATAGCCTCAAAATCCTAGGAGAAAGAAACCGGGAGGCTACCAGTGCAGGAATGATTAGAGCTGGATTTAATCTAAAGGATGGAGAGACTGTAGCCCTTTACTTTAGGGGTGAGTTGATTGACCAAGTAGAAATACCTGACCTTAAAAAGGGAAATATCTATGTCCGTAATATGGTAACCATGAAATTTTCTGAGAAAACAAAGTAAATATGTATTTTAATCTATAAAAGGAATAGACCCCACAGATATTATGCGTGGGGTCTATCGCTTTTTATAGGCTTTGATATAACTATAGGATATTTTATATTGTAAAAGCTACAAATTAAATTTTGGTTTTACCACCCATGTAGGGCTGTAGGACGGTGGGAATATTTATTGAGCCATCAGCATTAAGATTGTTCTCTAAAAATGCTATAAGCATTCTTGGAGGAGCTACTACAGTGTTATTAAGTGTGTGGGCAAAGTATTTATCTCCCTCTCCAACAACACGAATCTTTAATCTTCTAGCCTGCGCATCTCCTAAATTAGAGCAGCTACCAACCTCAAAGTACTTTTGCTGTCTTGGAGACCATGCCTCAACATCCACTGACTTTACCTTTAAGTCTGCCAAATCACCGGAGCAACATTCCAGAGTTCTCACAGGGATGTCCAAAGAGCGGAATAAATCTACGGTGTTTTGCCATAGCTTATCATACCACATCATGCTATCTTCAGGCTTACATACAACAATCATTTCCTGCTTCTCAAATTGATGGATACGATATACTCCTCTTTCTTCAAGGCCATGAGCTCCCTTTTCCTTACGGAAACAAGGTGAGTAGCTGGTAAGTGTCTGTGGGAGAGTATCCTCCGGTATAATAGTATCAATGAACTTGCCTATCATGGAGTGTTCACTGGTACCGATAAGGTAGAGATCCTCGCCTTCAATCTTATACATCATGGCTTCCATTTCTGCAAAGCTCATTACACCTGTAACAACCTCGCTTCGAATCATATATGGTGGAATACAGTAAGTAAAACCACGGTCAATCATAAAATCACGGGCATAGGATATAACTGCTGAATGAAGTCTTGCTATATCACCCATAAGATAATAGAAACCATTACCAGCGACCCTTCTAGCACTATCCAAATCTATACCACTTTTACTTTCCATTATATCTATATGATATGGTATATCAAAATCTGGAACCACAGGCTCCCCGTAGCGCATTATCTCAACATTTTCACTATCATCCTTACCGATGGGTACGCTTGGATCAATAATATTCGGTATGGTCATCATGATTTGGGTTATTCTCTCGCCAAGCTCGGCTTCCTTTTCTTCAAGAGTCTTTAAGCGGTCAGATTGCTCAGTAACCTTATTCTTAAGCTCCATAGCTTCATCTTTCTTACCCTGTGACATCAGACCACCTATTTGTCTGGAGATAGTATTGCGCTCATATCTGAGATTGTCGGCCTCCTGTTTTGTATTGCGGTTTTCAATATCAAGAGCAATTACCTCATCCACCAATTCCAGCTTATGATCCTGGAATTTGTTGCGAATATTCTGCTTTACAATATCGGGGTTTTCCCTAACAAACTTTAAATCAAGCATTTCCAAATCCTCCTATTCAAATTATAAAATTTTCACTGCTTACAACGGAGGATTTCTCCTCCTATTCAAATTATAAAATTTTCACTGCTTACAACGGAGGATTTCTCCTCCACCTGCACTAATGCAATAAAAAAGCCTTCTATCCCATTTACATACCATGGGACGGAAGGTTCCGCGTTGCCACCCAAATTGCCGTATATAAATACGGCCACTCGAAAGTAAGATAAAGGTTACCAGCCTTTGACTCATCGCCAATTGCTCCAAAAGTGGAAGGATTTAATCCATCACCGATTCGCACCAAACATCGGTTCTCTGAAGATTTCCTAAATCGTAGCTTTTATCATCGCAAGTTTATATATAGATTATTACCAATTATAAACCGTTTTATTATATTTTGCAAGTAGATGAAATCATGTTTATTTAGATGTTGTCTACCATCCAGCTGGATGGTATAATGCCGATATAGAGTATAATAATTAATGGAGGTTATGTGATGAAGGAACCTAAGATGGATACAACTGAAAAAATCACTATCAATATCAATACAGTGGACCTTGGCTATATTGATTTACTTGCTAGTGAGGGCTATTATGCAACCAGAACAGAATTTATTAAGTCAGCTATTAAGAATCAAATTGATAAGCATGAAAGCGATACCAAACAGCTTTTAGAGAAAAGAAAAAGCAAGGGCTACCAATTTTCAATTGGTGTTGGAGGATTTAGTAAATCAGAGCTGGAAAAGATCCTAAAAAATAATGATAAAAAATTGAATTGTGTTTTTGTTGGCTTATTTGTTTTACCAAAAGACATAACGCTGGAGTTACTTGAACAAACAGTTGAATCAATAAAAGTATATGGAGTATGCAGATGCTCTCAGGAAATTAAAGATAGATATAATTTATAAAGATAAATATCTGTGATATAGAGTTGAAAGGAGGAATTTTAATTTCCTCCTTTCATTATTTTAATAGCAAAGATCAAGATGATAACTGTTCTCAATTAGTTCTTGACATAGATGTTGTGCGTATGTATAATATAAAACACAACATATTGTGTTTTATCTTGTTTATTACTGAAAGGCGTATAGTATTAAGATAAAATAGCATTATATTAATTAATACATGGGGATATACAGTATAGGAGGAAGTAAATGAAGCATTTATTGTCTGATAAATTTTTAAGTACATATCGCAATATGAAAAGCCCGCTTAGCCATATAGGTGAATTTGTATATTTAAGAACCTATTCCAGATATTTGGAGGATAAAAAAAGGAGAGAGACTTGGTTTGAGACGGTTCTTAGAACCACAGAATACAATATTAATTTGGGCATTAAGTATAAGGAGAAAATGGGTCTAAGTGTTAATATGGAAGAGGAAGTAAAGGAAGCTGAACAGCTCTTTGATAAGCTCTTTAATCTAAAGACCTTTACTTCTGGTAGAACTCTTTATATGGGAGGTACTGAGGTGGTGGAGAAGTATCCTTTGTCAAATTACAATTGTGCCTTTACCAATATTGAGAAGTTCTCCGATTTGGTGGATGTGTTTTATCTGCTTATGGTCGGCAGTGGTGTTGGAGTACGTATAACGAGGGAGATGGTAGATAAGCTTCCGAAAGTTCGCCATGTTAGCCTAGAGGGTAGATATGATGGTTCAGTTAGAGCCAAAACTTCTAAAGAGGATATGGAGGATACTAAGTGCATCATTGACAAGGATGATAAGTCTATTGCTGTTATTTTAGTAGGAGACAGCAAGGAGGGCTGGTGTGATGCACTGGAGAACTATTTTAAGCTTATTTCTTTAGATGAATATAAGGATGTTAAGAGAGTTATTATTGATTATAGCTATGTAAGACCTGAAGGAGAAAGGTTAAGAAGATTTGGTGGAAGAGCATCAGGACACAAGTCAATTAAGAGGATGTTTGAGAAAATCAACAAGGTTATAGACCGTAGGGAAGATGGAATCCTTAAGACTCTAGATGCACTTGATATTGCTACCATAATCAGTGAAAACGTAGTCTCTGGTGGTGTAAGAAGAAGTGCTATGATGGTCATTTGTGATGAGGATGATGATGAGGTCATTAATGCCAAAAGAAATATTTATAAGGTGGTTGATGGAAAATGGATTGAGGATACCGATATTTCTCATAGGAAGATGAGTAATAATTCGATTCTCTATAATCATCGTCCGTCTCTAGAGAGAATCAAGGAGATAATAGACTCTATTAAAGTAAATGGAGAACCGGGCTTTATTAACGGTGCAGAGGCTCTAAGAAGAAAGCCGACCTTTAAGGGCTGTAATCCATGTGGGGAAATTCTACTACAATCTAAGCAGTGCTGTAATCTTACAACCAATAATCTTGTTGGCTTTGTTAAGGGAACAGTGCTTGATGAAGAACAGCTGATAGAGACTATAAAGCTCTCAACCAGAGTAGCTATCAGAATGACCTTAGTTGATGTGGAGCTGCCTGAATGGAATAAGGTTATGCAAGAGGACAGAATAATTGGAATATCCCTTACTGGTATGATGGATATGGTTAACAAGACGGGAATGAGCTATGACGACTTAGGGAAGTTGCTTAAGAAGCTTAGAGAGGTGGTTCATAAGGAAGGTAAGAGCTACTCTGCCATGCTTAACATAGATCCTCCCAAGCTTATGACAACCATAAAACCCGAGGGAAGCTTGTCTACACTACCTTGTGTAAGTAGTGGTATTCATTTTGCTCACTCTAATTACTATATCCGCAGAGTAAGGATATCAGTTACCGATCCTTTATATAAGATGATTGAGGCCGAAGGAAGCTTTCCTATCTATAATGAGAATGGACAGACCGATGAGAACTGTACTATTAAGGTTATTGAATTTCCTATAAAGGCTCCTGAGGGAAGGACTAAGTATGATGTGGGTGCTATTGAACAGCTGGAGCTTTATAAGCTATCTATGGAGAACTGGTCTGATCATAATTCATCCATCACAGTCCATGTAAGAGAGCATGAATGGGAGGATATATCACACTGGTTATACGACAATTTTGATTCTGTCGTAGGAATTACTTTCCTTCCTCTTATGGAAGAAACATATCCTCTGCTTCCTTATGAGACAACTAGCCGGGAGGATTATGAAGAGCGTATCCGCCAGGTTAAACCTATTAATTATGAGCTATTAGCTAGCTTTGACAATGATGAGGAGCATGATATTATAGATGCAGAGTGCGAGAGTGGAGCATGTCCAGTCAGATAGTAGCAGTGAAGTATCTACTATAAAAATAATATTTTCTATAAATAAAATATCATAAATAGTATTAATGGATGCAGGGTAGTAGGCTTTTGGCCAAACTATTTGCATCCATTTTAGTATATAAATACCTTATATAATAGAATAGGACACCAATAGAAAGCATAAGATGTGCTAAGAATACTCATATTATGAGGTAACGATATGTCTAATAGCCATGTGGTTATATACGATAAGGTCTTGCAGCAGGATATGTATTATAAGGGTACTGTTATACTTAGTTACACAGTAAGATATCCCTATTTTACTTCGATTAAATATCAAAGAACACTTGATAAATTAAACCACTACTATAAAGTTAGAGCTTATATGTATGTCAAGAAAGATATTATGAACCTATATCAAAATGCAATAATTGAATATGAATATGCAGTGGCTAACAATTTCCCGGTAAGACCATTTGACCTAGTAACAGTATATGAGGTGACCTATAACCAGGATTGTGTTCTTAGTTTATATTTTGATAGGTATGAGTATACAGGTGGTGCCCATGGCATGACAACCAGGACATCAGATTCATGGAACATAGTCAACAGTAGTCCTATTAGAATTAACGAGCTATTCTTAATGACCGAAGATGTGGATTCCATCGTTACAGATGCCATTGTGGAGCAAATTGATTCGGAAGTTCTGGCGGAAGTAGAGTTTTTCCCTTATTTTGAAGACTACAGAACTCTTGTAATAGAAAACTTTGATCCTAATTATTTTTATCTAAATGATAGAGGTGTTATAGTATATTTTCAACTTTATGAAATTGCACCATATGCCTCAGGGATTCCTGAATTTTTATTGCTATATGGAAGTAGTGGCCCAATCCGTCCGAGATACTGCTAAAAATTATTTTTTCCAAGTACTAGGTGAGAACAGTAGTATAATCGGGAATATCTCGAGCCTTCCTACTAACATATTGAACATCATAACAAGCTTTGATAGGTTAGAAAACCCACTGAAATTACCAAGGGGGCCCACAAGTTCAAAACCCGGTCCCACATTATTAAGAGTGGCTACCACGGCAGTAAAGCTAGAGGTAAAATCATAATTATCCAATGATATGATTAAAAAGGAAGTCGAGAATATTAGTATATAGGCTACAAAAAACACATTAATTGATCTAACGGTTTCATTCTCTAGCTTCTTCCCATTAAGCTTGATAACTTTTACACTTCGTCTGTTAAGCAGATAAGACATTTCCTTACCAATGGTTTTAAATAGCACTACAATACGAGAGACCTTCATGCCGCCTCCGGTGCTGCCGGCACATGCACCAATAAACATAAGTAGAAATAGTATTGTCTTTGAGAAACCAGGCCAAAGATTAAAATCTTTTGTGGCATATCCTGTAGTGGTTATTATGGAGGACACTTGAAATGCTGAATGATGAATAGCATCAAAGAAACCATTAAATCCTCCGGTATTAAGTGAGATAAGAATTATTGCACTGATAACTATAATAAAGTACCATTTTACCTCTTCTATTTTGAATGCATCCTTTGCTTTGCGAAGAAGAATAAGATAGTAGAAATTAAAATTAACGCCAAATAAAAACATAAATATAGTGATAACATTTTGAAGGTAGGGAGAATAGGACATAATACTATTATTTTTAATTGCAAAGCCACCTGTTCCTGCTGAGCCGAAAGTAATCGTAAGTGCATCAAACAGAGGCATACCACCGGCTAGAAGTAAAAGGATTTGCAAAATAGTCATTCCAATATAAATTCCATACAGAAGGGCAGCGCTTGTTCTCATTCTTGGGACAAGCTTTTCTACTGAGGGTCCTGTACTTTCGGCACGCATTATATGCATACTTTCTCCTCTTGCTAGTGGAAGAATGGCGAGGATAAACACTAAAACACCCATACCTCCAATCCAGTGAGTGAAGCTTCTCCAAAATAGCATACAATAATCCAAGGCCTCTATGTCACTTAATACACTGGAACCTGTGGTTGAAAAGCCCGATATTATCTCGAACATAGCATCGATGGGGTGAGGAATTTGACCGCTTATAATGAAAGGCAGGGCCCCAAATATGCTGAGGGTAATCCATCCCAAGGCTACAGATATAAAACCCTCCCGGGCATAGAATACCCGGCTTTTAGGTTTGATTCTTGAGAGAAGTATTCCGAATAAAAGGCAGAGCCCCATAGTAATTAAAAAGGCAAACCCATTCTTTTCACCATAAATAATAGCGACTATTATAGGAAGAACCATAAAGGCGGCTTCAAAATTAAGTATCCATCCCAATATATGAATTATAACTGATCTATTCATGTCAGCTCCTTATAATGTAGAGTATTTTTATTTTAGTTCTTATTGAAATTCTTATATTAAAATGTCATTTAAATCATCTAGCCCTGTATTTGTCGTCACTATTATGACAGTATCACCAACCTCGATATGGTCCTGTCCGTTAGGAATAATTATTTTACCTTTACGATTGATACAGCTAACAAGGAGATTTGGTTTAAGATTTAGTTTCTCCAATGGCACACCCAGAAGTTTGGCGTTACTTCTTACATAAAACTCCAGAGCCTCTACTTTGTTATCTACTAGCTTATATAATGTCTCAACATTGCTACCCTTGGAATTTTGCATAGCCCTTATATGTTGTAGAATACGGTCAGCCGTAACCAGTTTGGGATTTATGATTACTCCTAGGGACATTTCTCCGACTATATCATCATAGGTCATCCGTGTTATCTTCGTGAACACTTTTGCACGAGACCGTTTTTTTGCATATAGAGACAGCAGAATATTTTCCTCGTCATAATTGGTTAGTGAAGCAAAGGCTTCTGTATCATCAATCCCCTCTTCTAAAAGCACATTCTTTTCAGTAGCATTGGCATTTATAATCCTTGCGCTGGGAAGTAAGTCGCTAAGCTCCTCACAGCGTTCCGAATTTTGCTCAATAATTGTTACTTTTATGTCTGAAGTCGCTAGTCTCTGTGCAAGATAAACGGTTAAGGTGCCACCACCGATAAGCATGACATTTTTACTTCTGCCGACGAAAATACCTGCTTTCTGAAAGAAATCAATAGCAGTTTTATGAGAGGCTATTATTGAAATTATGTCGTTTGCTTGTAGTAAGAAGCTTCCTGAAGGAATAAACACTTGATCTTCTCGTTCTACGATACAGACCAATACCTTACTTTTAAGTTTTGATGATAGGTTCATTACCTTCATATTGTTTAGAACAGAATGCTCAGGCACATGAAACTTTAGTAATTCAACCTTACCTTTAGCAAAGGTGTCGATTTCTATAGCAGAGGGAAGATTTATCAAGGCTGAAATCTCGATGGCAGTTTCAAGCTCAGGATTAATGGTCATTGATAGTCCCATTTCCTCTTTGATAAATTCTATTTCATCATTATATCCAGGGTTACGTACTCTGGCTATTGTATGGCATTTACCAGCCTTTCTGGCTATTAGACAGCACAGGAGGTTAAGCTCGTCTGAACCAGTTACAGCAATTAAAAGATCTGCCCTTTCAATACCAGCCTCTAAAAGAACATTATAGCTTGCACCGTTTCCGACAATACCCATCACATCCATAAAATTAGTTATATTCTCGACGGATGATGCTTTATTATCTACAACAATGATATCATGGCCTTCCTGATCGAGCTGTTCAGCTAAGGTGGCTCCTACCTTTCCACAACCAACAATAATAATATTCATAATTGTTCCTTTCAAAACGTATGTGTTTTATAGCGTTAATTATAACACTAGAATAAAGAATAAAACAAGTATTCTTGGTATTGGCTACCAGTAATTCAATGATGAAGAAATATTAGACTAGCAGTAGCGGGAGCAGGGTTCAAAAAAACACCACATTATATTGTGACATATAAAGTATGTCGCATATAATGTGGTTACATCATGGTATAATTCACTAATTGTGATTATTCACCGCCAGGGCCACTACGTCCTGGTGAGCTATCAGGTACCTCTGCATGGGTGTTTTTCACAGAGTTTTTAGATTGGTTTCTATTACTGTTCTTAGATGAATTTTTGTTACTGTTCTTAAAATTATTGTTCTTATTCTTCGCCATAATATCTCCTTCCTTAATAAATGAATAGAGTCATTCATTATTATTTCAGGAAATTAGAATATTATACAGGCTGACAGGTAAAATTAGTCAACTAATGTTATGCGTCCCATTCTAAGGTTACTAATAGCCTTTGTGTTTAACTCGTANGGATGGTTAGGTAGAATGTTTTCGATATATTCCTTGTTGAAGGCTGCTTCTTCCTCTTTTTTTATCGCATCTTCCACTGCTGTCTCATAGGCTTTCGGAGAATTATTATCAATCATTCTAACTACATAATAGCCATCCTCTTCCTCTATAACCTCAGTAACATCACCATTTTCCATGGCCATCATGATATTCTTAAAGTCTTCTGAGAAATAAGTATCCTTGGCAAGAAAATTGCTAGTTCTGTATCTAAGCTCTTCTTCATCTTCGGAAATAAAGCTGGACCAATCCTCTGTGGTTAGGGCTTCATCTCTAAGATCTGATATTCTATCAAAGACAAGTTGCTTCTCTTTATCACTTAAAGGAACCTGGGAAAAATCCTCTTCATTTGTTTTATTAGTAGAGATGTTCAGGTATTCGATGTCGTATTGTCTATAATCATCATAGCTTATCTCTGCCTCAATTGCTTCTTCATCAATATCTAATGAAGCTATAACATCCTTCTTGTAGCGGCTAGCCAATGTATTCCTTGTAAAGACATCCTTAAGATATTCCTGGGTAAATCCATTCTTCTTAATAAATGTTTCGCTAAAGCCAGAATCATTTAGAATTTTTTCTATATCCTCATCAATCTTGTCAATCTCTTCCTCTGTAAGAGTATAACCTTTTGATATTGCCTCATTATATAGGGTTTCCTCAAATATAAAGTTATTAATTGTCTCTACCTTGGCAAAGTCACGAACGGTCATATCTGAGCTATCACTATAGGGCATGTCCCAATAGGAGCCACCATATAGCTGATTAAAATAATCATAAGTAGACTCTGCGGAATAGAAATAATAGGTCATATCCTCAAGATAATAATTTTTTTCATCAATGGTTACTAAGGGACTTTTATATAATTGATCGATAAGTATACCAATAATTAGGGCTAATCCCAATACAGTACCAGTTATAATCCAAACTACCGGACTGATGGTAAACTGCTTCTTATTAGGCTTTTGTGGGCCTTTTATAGCTTTTTTTGATTTGTTCACTTTGCTACCTCCATAGTATTATCATGATGATAATTTTAAACGTTTCTCCGTAGAAGTCAATAGATAAATAGAAGCTATCAGCTATCTGAGCAATTATAGTCTGGTGGAAAATGGTCTAAACTTTAGTTAGAAGAAAATATAATGCGTTGAAATGTAATACTAATATGCTATAATTACTTGAAAAGACATTTATAGGAAAAACAGTTAAAAGGTAGTAGATGGGCTAGCAAAATATTTCGATTGGAGTTTTGTATGGAAGCTTATAATAATAAGGCAATTCAAATAATGAATGAGGTAAATAATGTAGTTATAGGTAAGCGGGTTATAATTGGTAAGGTCCTTACTGCTATATTAGCAAAGGGACATATTTTATTAGAGGATTACCCAGGGGTAGGGAAAACCACACTGGCCTTGGCCTTCTCAAAAGCTATGGCCCTTAAGCATAATAGACTGCAGTTCACTCCAGATGTATTGCCTACTGATGTGTTGGGTTTTCATATGCTAACTAAGGATGGGGAAAGCTATCAGTACAAACCGGGTGCTATTATGTGTAATTTGTTTCTAGCTGATGAAATCAATAGGACATCCAGCAAGACACAGTCTGCCTTGCTTGAGGTTATGGAGGAGGGGAAGGTAACTGTGGATAGTGTTACAAGGGATGTTCCCAAGCCCTTTGTAGTTATGGCGACTCAAAATCCTATTGGTTCCATAGGTACTCAGATGCTACCAGAATCACAGCTGGATAGATTTATGATTAGACTATCTATGGGATATCCTGATATAAAGAGTGAAATCAATATACTAAAGCATAGGCAAAGCTCAAACCCATTGGAGAATGTTGTTCAAGTGGTAGAAGCGGATGAGATACTAAGAATGCAGAATATGGTGGAGGAGGTCTATATCCACGATTCTATATATGAATATATAACCTTGTTGGTTAAGCAAACCAGGGATAATCCTTTGGTGGAATTAGGGGTAAGCCCTAGAGGTTCCTTAGCAATTATGAACATGGTAAAGGCCACAGCATTTTTAAGTGGTAGGGATTATGTAATACCCTCAGATGTAAGCTATATATTCAAGGATGTAGCTGCCCACAGGATGATATTGAGAGCTAAAGCAAGGGTGAACAATATAACTGTGGNCAACCTCCTAGATGATATATTAAGGGTAGTCAGGCCGCCAAGAATTACTTCAAAGGGGTCGGTAGCTGAGTATGGGGATATAAGATAGATTAACATTTTGCAGAACATATGAAAGGTTATGATATAGATGCTGCACAATAAAATCAGATATATGGCGACCATTATAACTATGGGATTGTTAGCCATTTTATATAACGAGTATTACATGGGAATCCTATTTCTAACAGTATTGGTATCGCCCTTTCTTTTGTTTGCAATTCTAAGCTATGTATATGGAAAGCTGACCTATGAGTTGAATACTGTTGTTCATGTAGCGGCTATAGGGGAGACCATACCTGTAACTATTCAGCTTCATAACCCGACCGTATTTCCTTTATCTAATATATGTATAACACTTAGCTACAACAATACATTTTCTAATATAAACAAGAGCTATAAGAGGGATTTTTTTGTAGCAATTGATAGAAAAGCTACAACAACTGTTACATGTAATTTAATATCAGAGCATGCGGGAAATCTGAATGTTTCAATTTCAAAGGTACGGATATTTGATTATCTAAAGCTGTTCTCCTTAAGAGAAAGGCCTAATAAAGAAATCAAGGTAGCGATTCTTCCTCATTACCATGAACTCACAAAAGATTATCTGATGAATAGCTCAAATATGCAGGTGGAAAATGATAACTTCTCTACTATAAAAGGGGGAGATGACCCTTCAGAGGTGTTTGCTATCAGGGAGTATAGGGAGGGTGATCGACCGTCGAGGATACACTGGAAGCTTAGTATAAAGCAGGATCAGTTGATGATAAAGGACTTTAGTGAACCGATTAATTGCTCTGTGGTTATATTTGCAGACATGGGTATTCCGAGGGATGTTGAGCTACTTGAGACATCTGATACTATATTAGAATCCGCCCTATCTCTTTCCTATACTTTTATGCTGAAAGGACAGATACATTATTTAAGCTGGTATGACAAGCATCTTTGCTCTTGCAGAAGGGTTAGAATAGTTAATGAAAAGGACTTGTTTGAGGCGGTTGATGGCTTGCTTAACAGTGGCCCCTATATTGAGGATATTGATATGCTAGCGACATATTATGCGGAATATCCAAATGATCAATATACGGATTTGCTCTATGTAACCAATATGTTAACACATAAGCAATTGGATTCTCTGATGCTAATAAAAGCTATTGATAGACAGATTCTATATATTAGTCAGGCCCAATATGATGAGGATCATGAGGGTGTAGATATAGACCAGGATATTCCTATTGACAGTGAACTTGCTAGGAAGATCACTGAGAAAGGCATGAGTTTATGTTCCATAGACTCATCCAATATGAAGATTGAATTGGAAGGATTAGGCTAGAAGTGATGGTGGTCAGATGGTAAAGAGGAGAAGAGAGGATATAGAATTTAATAGTATTATATATCTATCAGAGGATAACCATAAAAAACTTCCCATATATATGAGGCTGTTACAGGCATTTATCATATATATTGGTAGCTATTGCTTTATGTCAATCTTTATTAAATGCTTTGACCTGCAGATTATTAATATCTATATTATTTTAGCAATATTAAGTTCAGGTGTAATATTTTCATCCTTTATAATCTTCCCAAGATATAATCTTATAAAACTAGTCATAGTACTTACCGTATATGCCGGAATTTTATATAACAGATATGAACAATTAAAGAATGGCTTCTTTCTTTTAGAGAATGCCATTATAAAGCGTGCCAGTTATTATTATGAATTTCCTGAGTTTAGCTTTGTTGCAGACCGCAGTATGGCTGCTAGGGATGTCACCTTACTGCTGATTATGATAATAATACCTGTGGTAGGAATAATTACTATGGCCCTACTAGGTCGTATTGGAAAGATTATATGTTATATAGTTATGCTTCTTCCTGTAATAATTAGTTTATCCATGGGTGTTACTCCACCTGAAATTGAACTGATATCCTATATACTTGTATTTCTATTCTTGATTGTATCTAATGGGTTTTCCCATGATAAATCCTCTTTGCATAAAAGTCTTAACAATAGTAAAAAAAATAATCAAAATATGCTTTATCGTATTAGCTTAAAATCAGCATCCATATTCTGCTTATTGGTGCTCTTGCTATTTCTATTAATTAAGCAGCTTGTTCCACAAGAGGAATATAATGACTTTAATAGTGTATATGAGATGAAGACAGAGATACAAAGCTTTATGACGGAGTTCTCCATAGTGGATTTTGCCAGTAAACTCAATAGTATCAAGTGGAATATAGGTCCCAATAGACTTGTAGGTACAGGAGGTTTGGGTCTAGGTGAGCTTGGTGGTGTAGATCAGGTAATTTACGATGAAACAGAGCACCTGCACATAAGGGCGCCGCTACAATCAGTAATTGAGGGCATATATTTAAAGGGGTATATAGGCAGCAGATATACTGGAGACAGCTGGGAGACCCATGCAAGGCAAAGTAAAAAAAATTATGATGAGATGGTATCTAAAATCTCACTAGAGGATTATGAGCCTGCCATAGGGGCCACAATATTATTAGATCAAATTCCCTTCAGGGATAATATCAACCAAGGGAGAATAGAGATTAGCTATGACAGGGCCAACAGAAAATATATATATGCGCCCTACTTTACAATGTTTGATGAAGAAACTGAGGTTAGCTTTGAATATGATTTGAGTGCTATTGCTAACAAAGAGGTTGAAGTAGGCATCTATAATTATTGTTATAATCTACCCGATTATAGTGATTACACAATGCTATATAATGAGTCGGGATTTTATGCTCTGTCATCGCTGGCAGCTTATTCTAAGCTTAAGAAATTTCATGAAAATGAAAAAATATATCGGGATTTTGTCTATGAAACCTATACAATGCTTCCTGAGAAAGGGCTTGATAGACTAAAGCATGATTTCTCAAGAAAGCAGCTAGGGGCTGCAGCAGAGAATCTAAAGGGGGCAATAGAATATGTTAAGGATTATTTAAATCAAAACATGAGTTATTCCCTATCACCTGGAAGACTTCCAAGTAACAAGGATTTTGTAGAGTATTTTCTTTATGAGAATAAAATTGGTTACTGCGCCCATTTTGCCTCTGCTGGAGCCTTGATGCTGAGAGCTATGGGTTATCCAGCCAGATATGTTGAAGGTTATGCCATTAATAGATCTGATTTAATGAATCAAACATTGACATCATTTATTGATGATGGGAACCATACAGTAGACATTGTAGTAAGGGATTATAATGCCCATGCCTGGGTTGAGGTATATTATGATGGCTTTGGTTGGATACCGGTGGAATTTACAGGTGGCTCAGGGATGGAGGACATGGTCGAACTTATAGGTGACATTGACTATGAGAGCCAGGAAACAATATATGATAATCCTGCCATGCACACTGCTATAACACCAAGTCCAACGGAGTTACCCCCTATGGAAATAGAAGCATCAGAACCTGGACAGGATGAGGAAGTTAAGGGCGATGAACTTGAACTTATAGGGAAGGAAGGAGAAAGCTTAGAGAAGGAATTTAGATGGTATGGTCTATTTATCTTTCTTTTTGTTCCATTAGCCTGTGTTATAGTATATCAGCTACTAAGGCTAAGGCGAAATAAGGATAAGGATATGGCTAAGGACTGCTATAGTAAAAAAGCCTTAAGGCTATATAAAGCCATTGAGGGACTGTTTATTATTAATAAGGGGCTTCCTAAGAGGGCTAAGAGCTTAGAGGATTTTGAGGAATATGCCAAGAGCAACCTGACCCTTGTCCCGGTGGAGGATTTTGAAGCATGTATGGATACAGTAAGAAAAGCTAGGTTTGGTAGAGGCTCAATAAGTTCTACTGAATATATGATAGTAGAAAGATTTTATATTAATTTCCGCAACAAAATCTATAATGGACTGCCTCTTATAAAGAAGTTATTTTTTAATATTTTTCATCATCAGAAATAATTAAATATATATTGCTGTCCCCTTATATTAAAATCTGTTTAAAATAGTGTAAAATTATCGCAAACTTGGAATATAGTGTGATATACTGACTCTAAGTTAATTAAAGGATTTATATGAAAGGGAGGAATATACTATGGGAAAAATTATTACTATCAGCAGGCAGTATGGAAGTGGCGGAAGGGAAATAGGAGAGAAGCTGGCTAAGAGATTAGGTATTCCTTTCTATGACAAGGAATTAATTACAAGGGCTGCAAAGGAGAGTGGATTCTCTGAAGCTGCATTTGANAACGTGGAGAAAAAGGCAACTAACAGCCTCCTATATTCAATAGCTATGGGTATGAATGCATACGGTAATCATGATATTGGTTTTACCAATCTGTCCTTAGATGACCAAGTATATTTAGCCCAATCCAATGTAATTAGAAAAATAGCTACAGAAGGCCCTGGTGTTATAGTAGGAAGGTGTGCAGATTATATCCTAAGAGATAAAGCAGATGTTGTTCATGTATTTATTTGGGCTGATTTGAAATTTAGAAAAGAGAGAGCAGTTAAGCTATATAATATGCCAGAGGAAAGAGCGGAAGAGAAGATACNAAAAATTGATAAACGAAGGGCCAACTATTATAACTACCATGCCAGTGATAAATGGGGCAGGGCAGAAAACTACCATTTATCTATACGAAGTGACTATGTTGGTATAGATAATTCGGTAGAGCTTCTAGCAAACNATATTAAATTTAGCGAAAGGGGCTAGTATATATCATATGAAACTTGGAGATAGGGTTAACCGAAAATACATGCAAATATCATTATATGTCATTATCACGGCTATTATAATTTATGTACTATCATTAATTGCTAAAAATGCACCCATGATTATTGTTTATCTAATGGGTAAGTTCAGCTGGCTACTACGGGTTGTCAGGCCTGTAATATTAGGATTTATTTTTGCCTATCTTATGCATCCTATAGTTAATTTTTTTGAGACTAAATTTAAAAAGTTTAAGATATTTAGAAAAATGAAAAGACCTAGAACCTGGGCAGCAATTTTATCTGTTTTTATTTTCTTCATAGCTATAGTGGGTTTGGTATCCCTATTGATATATAGTGTGACTGACCAGTTGAGATTAGCCAACTTTGATGATGTTGTAAAGCTGTTAGAAGGGTATAAGAAGAGTCTAGAGTCCTTCTATAATTCTATTCTTCAAAACATGGAGAAGTTGGACATTCGTTCCTACCAGCTAGAGCAGTATGTAGAGGATACCCTAACAGTAGTATTAGATGCTTTAACGGATTTTGTAGAGAGCATAGTAAATGCTATTAAAAACATATCAGGATATTTTACTACTATAATTTTTGGCTTTATCATAGGCTTTTATTTTATAATTGACGGCAAGATGTTTACTTTATATTTAAGAAAGACTTTCAATGCCTTGTTTTCTAAGAACACTAATAGAAAGCTATCTGTTATTCTTAGCGATCTGGATTATGCTTTTTCTGGATATGTAAGGGGGCAGCTGGCGGATGCTTTTATCATGATGATATTAATAAGTTTAGTGCTTTCAATTACTGGCGTTAAATTTGCTTTAGTAATAGGTATATTCGCAGGACTTGGTAACCTAATACCATATTTTGGGCCTATTGTTGCATATTTTAGTACAGCTATAGTCTGTATAATAAACGGAGAAATGCAAAAGCTTGTCATTTCAATCATAATACTTATAATAGTACAATTTATTGATGGAAATTTTATTGGTCCAAAGCTTCTAAGTAAATCCATTAAAATACATCCATTGATAATAATAATATCGCTGATTTTTGGTAGTGCTATTGGTGGATTCTTAGGGATGCTATTAGCGGTTCCCGTAGGTGCTTACCTTAAGCTGATATTTGTAAGATATATAGACAATAAAACCAATAAAAAGAATGAAATGGAGAAGGCCACAATTGCTAGTGGAAAAGAGGTTAATAAGAGTTAAGTCTTTGCCAGCAAAATAAAATACTAAAAAGTTAAATTTATATGGATACCTATAATTAGCTAAATCGTCTAATATTTATCATAACAGGAAAATGTAAGAAAAAATTAAGATTTTATTTAAATAATATTTAAGTATTTTAGTGTAGCATTGTAAGGAGATACTTGCTTTTTATATAGGAAGGTGTGGAATGAAAAATAAAAATGAAAACATCATAGAAGTTAAAAACGCCAAAAAAATATATAGAATGGGTAAGGAAAAAATTGTTGCGGTAGATGATGTAAGCTTTACTGTCAAAAAAGGTGAATTCTGCTGTCTTTATGGTGCATCGGGGTCAGGTAAATCTACTCTCTTAAATTTAATGGCAGGAATAGAGAAGCTTACTGGCGGTCAAATCATAATTAAGGGACGTAACATACATAGAATGAGCGAGAAGGGGCTGGCAAAGTTCAGACAAAACAGCCTAGGCTTCGTATTCCAGTCATATAACCTGTTAAATTCCATGACTGCTCTGGAGAATGTAGAACTACCCCTGATATTTAAGCACATGAATAGAAAACGAAGGCGTAGACTAGCTAGACAGATGCTAATTAATGTAGGCTTAGGTGACCGGCAGAAGCATAAGCCTAAAGAGATGAGTGGAGGTCAGCAACAGAGGGTAGGTATAGCAAGAGCCTTTGTCAGTAATCCTGAGATTGTATTTGCCGATGAGCCAACCGGTAATCTGGATTCTAAGACCAGTAAGGAGGTAATGGATATCATCAAGAATATGGCAAAGGCAAATAACCAAACCATTGTGATGGTTACCCATGACAAGGATCTTGCAGAATATGCGGATAGGATAATACATATCTTTGATGGAAGGATTGAGGAGATAGTTGATCTAAAAAAAGAGAAGGCTATTGAGCAGGAAGAATTAGAGCCGGATCAAGAGCTGAGTGATGCTTACATTGAAGNTGGAGTAATACCCGCAGAAAATCCGGGATAAGATATACAGCTTAGTCTATTAAATAGGGTTGAATTTTTATCAGAAATTATATAGGAAGTAGAGGGATATTAAATGAGGAAAAAAGCGAAAATATTAGTTATTTTGCCATTATT
>JGI24709J26583_10000758_pt1 | contig 27300 bp, 21 predicted proteins | sample BioPla2DNA1_FD_26583 | JGI IMG/M metagenome (IMG submission 26583) | reverse complement strand
CTAACATACATTGTAAAATCGTGCTTGAACTGCTTATCTTCAATGTAGTTGCCATCCATGGCTTCACTGTGAGGTAGGATCTGGACGTTTACATAAACATCCTTAATTCTGCCAAACATCATGTCAATAAAAGGCTTTTTTGAGCAATCAGGATAGTAGAAGGTNGTGTTAAAGATTTTATCTACTTTGTTTCCTATTTCTCCTAAAGCCACACCTAATGAAGCTGCCTTTGGAGGTAGCAGATAATTGTAAGGAGAATTTGCTTTTTTAGCTTTTTCTTTTGTAAATCTTGAGCCTTCAACGAAGTTAATTAAAGTTGCAGGGTACTTAATTAGTCGAGCACAGGCCTGCTTTGTTGTCTCAATATCCTTATTGCGAAGCTTTGGATTCTTTAAAAGTTTTGCTTTTGGATATCTTCTTAAGAATGGCATACCTAAAGCGTAACAGGCAAGACCTGCAAAAGGTATATAGATTAAAGAGTGTTTCATGAAAAATTTTGTTGTAGGAATTTTTCCTTTGTATACACAGCCTATGAACAGAATATCAAGCCAGCTGATGTGATTACTGATAACAATACAGGATTTTTTAGTTGTAGGAATTTCATCACCTGTGATATGCCAGTGGATATTGTTGGTTAGTGCAATAATGCATCTATTATCAAATACCCAAGTTTTATATAGGTAATAGTTAATCTTTTCGATGATTACATGTACAAACGAAAAAGGAAGCAGAATTTTAATAATTCCAAGCAACATCATTGGTGTTGCGATAACAATAACATTAAGTGCAATTAGGATGCTGTTAATTAACAGTAAAATTGGACTTGGTAGAAAAGAAAGCATCGTATTTTCTCGCTATTCTCAATAAAAGAAACTTTGACTATTGTACCAAGATTTTTACTAAAGTAATATTTTTGCAAAATTTGGAATATATTTGCTTATATGTTCCGTTTTTTGATATATAATGAATTTATTGTTTTTTTATATTTATTGAAGTGAAACTAGTTAGGTTGAGCGTTTAAAGGTGGTAAACTTTTCTTAATTTCATGATTTAATCTTTTTTGTTATTTCTAGAGGATATTCAAAATGAATTCAGACACTACCAAGTATATTTGGTTAAACGGTAAAATGGTTCCATGGGCAGACGCAAAAGTTCACGTTACATGCCACGCATTGCACTATGGTTCAGCTGTGTTTGAGGGTATCCGTGCTTATGCAACTAAGAATGGCCCTCAGATTTTTCGTTTAAAAGAGCATATCGATCGTTTATTTAATTCAGCTAAGATCTACCGTTTCCCTGTAGCTCAGACTAAAGAGGAAATCATGGATGCATGTAAGAAGGTTATCTCTGAGAACGGTCTTGAATATGGTTACATTCGTCCATTAATTTACATGGGTGAAGTAGGTCTTGGTGTTAAATTCAAGAAAGGCATAAACGCTGATGCAATGGTTTGTGCTTTACCTTGGGGNGCTTACCTAGGTGAAGAAGGCTTAAAGAAGGGTATTAAGGTTTGTGTTTCTTCATGGCGCCGTCTAGCTCCAGATACCATTCCAACAGAAGCAAAGGCAGCTGGTAACTACCTATCATCAATCCTAATTACAAATGAGTGTACTAACAATGGTTACACTGAAGCTATCGCTCTAGACGTAAATGGCTACGTTTCAGAAGGTTCTGGTGAGAACGTATTCTTTGTTAAAGATGGCGTTCTATATACCTCTCCTAATACTTCTGGTCTATTACCAGGTATTACTCGTGATGCAGTAACTCGCGTTGCACAGGATTTAGGCTACGAAGTAAGAATGCAGCTAATTCCACGTGAGATGGTTTACCTAGCAGACGAAATGTTCTTCACAGGCACCGCAGCTGAAATCACTCCTATCGCTTCAGTTGACGGTATCGATGTTGGTTGTGGCTACCGTGGTCCTATCACAGAGAAGTTACAGCAGGCATTCTTCGCAATCGTTAAGGGCGAAGTAGAAGATAAGTATGGCTGGTTAACACCTGTAAACAAGTAATATAAAAAATATATAAGACCCACCATCTAGAGTGGGTCTTTTTAACAATAAAAAACTATCAACAGTGCAAACAATATAAATTCACTGGTTCTTGAAAGGAAAACTGCAAATGTCAAATAATTACCGCTCAAAAGTTACATACGAAGGCAAGATTATGGCTGGTGCCCGTGCTTTATGGAAAGCAACTGGCGTTAAAGATGGTGACTTTGGTAAGCCAATTATTGCCGTAGCTAATTCTTTTACACAATTTGTTCCTGGTCACGTTCATTTACATGATATTGGCCAGCTAGTTGTAAAAGAGATTGAAAAGGCTGGCGGTATTGCAAAAGAGTTTAATACAATTGCAGTAGACGATGGTATCGCAATGGGCCACACAGGTATGCTTTATTCATTACCAAGTCGCGATATTATTGCAGACTCAGTAGAGTACATGGTAAATGCTCATAAAGCTGATGCATTAGTTTGTATTTCAAACTGTGATAAGGTTACACCAGGCATGTTAATGGCTTCTATGCGTTTAAACATTCCTGTAATTTTTGTATCTGGCGGCCCAATGGAAGCAGGTCGTATGGAAGGCTGTGATCATAAGGTTGATTTGATAGACGCTATGATCGTATCAGCAGAGCCTAATGTATCTGACGAAGAAGTTCGTGCAGTAGAATCTGCAGCATGCCCAACCTGCGGTTCATGTTCAGGTATGTTTACAGCTAACTCAATGAACAGTTTAACCGAAGCTTTAGGTTTATCATTACCTGGTAACGGTTCATTAGTTGCAACTCATGCATTCAGAAAAGAATTATTCGTAAAAGCTGCACACAGAATCGTTGAAATGGCAAAAGCATACTATGAGAACGGTGATGCTTCTGTTTTACCTCGTTCAATTGCAACTGAAGACACCTTTGAAAATGCAATGAGTCTTGATATTGCAATGGGTGGTTCAACAAACACAGTACTTCACTTATTAGCAGTAGCTCAGGAAGCTGGTGTTGATTTTACTATGGCAGACATCGATAGACTTTCACGCCATATTCCTCATATCTGTAAGATGTCTCCATCAACTCCGCTATGGCACATGGAAGACTTACATAATGCCGGCGGTATTATGAACATCATGGCGCAGTTAAAGAAGAAAGGTCTGTTACACGAGCAATGCAAGACTGTGCTTGGCATGTCAATTGGCGAGCAGATTGATAAGTATGATCTTGAGAAAACAACCGATGCAGATATCAAGCGTTTCTACAGCGCATGTGCAGGTGGTAAGTACAACATCGAAGCTTTCTCACAAAGCAATACTAAAGACAAATTAGATACTGATAGAACAAATGGCTGTATCCACGATTTAGACCATGCTTATTCAACAGATGGCGGTCTTGCTGTTCTATACGGTAACCTTGCATTAAACGGCTGTATCGTAAAGACCGCAGGTGTTGATGCATCAATCCTTAAGTTCGTTGGTCCTGCAAGGATCTTTGAAAGCCAGGAAGCTGGTGTAGAAGGTATTCTAGGCGGTAAAGTGAAGGCTGGCGACGTAGTTATTATTCGTTACGAAGGTCCTCGTGGTGGTCCTGGCATGCAGGAGATGTTATATCCAACCTCATATATTAAGTCTGTAGGTTTAGGTAAGAAATGTGCTCTTGTTACTGATGGTCGTTTCTCAGGCGGTTCATCTGGTTTATCAATTGGTCATGTATCACCAGAGGCAGCAAACGGCGGTAACATTGGTCTATTACAGGAAAACGACATTATTAAGATTGATATTCCTAACAGAACAATTGAGATGGCTGTTAGCGATGAAGAACTTGCTGAAAGAAGAAAGGCAATGGATGCAAAGGGCAAGGAAGCATGGCAACCTGTTGGTAGAGATAGAGAAATCTCATTTGCTCTGAAGGCATTCGGTAAACTAGCTTCAAGCGCTGACAAGGGTGGCGTAAGAGATCGCTGCAAGTTAGAGGGACTATAAAATGGCAGAAAAGCTATTGGATTCTCAGGGGTATCTAAAGAAAATCCTACTTGCTAGAATCTATGATTTAGTTAAGGTGACACCTTTACAGAATTTACAGGATTTATCATCGCGCTTAGGTGTGAATGTACTATTAAAGAGAGAGGACTATCAGAAGATCCACTCCTTTAAGCTACGTGGCGCTTATCATATGATTAAAAATCTAGATGAGAACCAGTTAAAGGCAGGTATTGTTACCGCATCCGCGGGTAACCATGCTCAAGGTGTAGCTTTATCTGCTAAGAAGTTAGGTATTAAAGCAGTTATTGTAATGCCTACAACAACCCCAGATCTAAAGATTGATGCTGTAAGAAATTACGGTGCTGAGGTTGTTCTTTACGGTGATAGCTTTAATGAATCATATGACTATGCTCAGCAGTTATCGAAGAAGAAGGGATTAACCATGATCCCTCCTTACGATGATCCAGATGTTATTGCTGGTCAGGGTACTATTGCTCACGAGATTATTGGTCAATGCGATTCAATCGACACTATCTATGTTCAAATCGGTGGTGGCGGTCTAGCTGCTGGTATCGCTGTTTACATTAAGTCCATTCTTCCACACATTAAGGTAATTGGTGTTGAGTCAGAGGGCAGTGCTTGCATGAAAGCTGCTCTAAAGGCTGGTAAACCTGTAGATATCGGTTATGTGTCGCACTTTGCTGATGGTGTTGCTGTAAGCAAAGCTGGTACAGAAACATTCAGAGTATTAAGTAAGTATCTTGATGATATTGTTACATGTACTAATGATGAAATCTGCGCTGCGATGAAAGATATTTTTGATGATACTCGTGCTATTGCAGAGCCAAGTGGTGCTTTATCTCTTGCTGGTTTAAAGAAATACGTAAGAGAAAATAACATTAAGTCTGGCAATCACATTGCAATTTTATCTGGCGCTAACGTTAAGTTCCATACATTGCGTATGGTTGCAGAAAGATGCGATGTTGGTGAGATGTCTGAGGGAATTCTATCTGTTGAGATCCCAGAAAAGAGCGGTTCATTCCTAGACTTTACAAAGAGCATCGGCGATCGTGTAGTTACTGAATTCAGCTACCGTTACAATGATAATGAGCGCGCAAGAATCTTCGCTTCAGTTGAATTAACCGAAGGCAGAAAGGAACTTAATGATATTTGCAAGTCATTGAAGAAGAACGGTTACCTGGTTACTGATTTAACAGATGATGTTCTTGCAAAAGATCACCTAAGATACATGGTAGGTGGTCATCCAGCTACTAAGTTGAATGAGAGATTGTTCCTGTTTGAGTTCCCTGCAACCTCAAATGCTCTGGTACGTTTCCTTGAGACTTTAGGCGATGCGTACAACATTACTTTATTCCACTTTAGAATTACCGGTTTAGAGTTCTGTTCAGTGCTTTGCGGTCTTGATGTAACTGGTAAAGAAGATAAGGTAAATGAATTTGTTAAGGCAGTGGNATATCCTGTTGAAGAGGTAACCTCTAATACTGCTTATCAGCAACTTATCAAGTAATGAGATGAAACAAAGCATTAGTTGTATTTTGTTNGGGCTGTTATCTTGCGCATCTTATGCGCANGATAATGGTTTTGATGAATATGTAACTGACAAGAGCGTCATTTATAAGAAAGCAGACGGCACAGCNTCNGCTGAGCTGTCTGTTCTTNATCCTATCATTAACATCCCTACAACTAAAGATTACGCTCAATACGTAATGGACAGTTATCAGGGATGGGATCTAAAGCCTGTGATAGATTTAAGAGGCTTTTCTTTTAAGTTTGTGGATAATGCTCCATGCTCTGGANTAGTAACATATTATGATGGTAGATCATATCTGTTATTTAAATCCTGCGGAGTAGTATCAAGTGATGAGCTAAAAGATTTATTTTCTCGTGCTAATGAGAAGCTTAAGTTAAGAGAAACTCTAAAAAAACAGGCAAGACCTAATCTCTACTAAAAAAATAACAAAAGGTTTTNTCCTTTTGTTATTCCAAAATAAATCAAATCAGAATTATTAGACTTTCTTATCTGGTGTAAGTAGCAGNACTTCATTTTCAGATAATAGGCTGTTTGCTCTGCTGTAGCATTCTGTTGCCTCTGGATATCTTTGTAGAGTCGATAAAATAACACCCATTCTCAGATAAAGTTGAGCATCTGACTCAATAGACAACGCCCGCTTGTAATCAGCTAAAGCATCCTGTAATAAACCAGATTTATACTCAAGGTTCGCCATAGCCTTTAGAAGAGGTAAGTTTACCTGAGAGGTAATAATATTCTTTGAAGCGTATTTCTTTAGAGCTACAAGAACATCTGGAATTGCAATTTCCCAATTGGCAATACTCTCAAGGAATGTAGGATCTACGTTTTCTTTTAATAATTCAAGTGAGAACTCGCAGGCTCTGTTTACGCTACCAAAAGAAATGAACTTATAAACGAAAGCTCCTAAGATCTTGGTATTCTTTCTGTAAACATTTGGAAGTTTCTTGTACAGGTAATCGATATCATCGCTAGATTTAGCTTTTGACAGCTTGTCTTCAAGATAACGCAAATAATAGGTATTTGCTGTTTCCTTATTGATGATTTCATGCTTTACAAGATCTTTTAGGATCTCTGAAATCTTTTCGTAATTGTTCTGTTTTAAATAACAATCAAGGTAAAGTTTATAAATAGTCTTATTCTTAACTGCGCNGCCACACTGATCAAGATACTCTAAAGCAACGCCTANATTACCAATGTTGTAGTTTAATTTTGCTCTAACAACATTAGCTGCAAGTTTAGCCNGTTTGCTTCTGCTTTGAGCTTCATCTAAAGCCTGTCTTGTGTAGTCATAAAGCCCAATGTAGAAAGCTGATTGAGCTGCAATAAGAAGAGATCTCTCACTCATGTTCTCAAGGGAGCTTGTATGCTTTAATAAAGCTAAAGCATTCTGGTATTCGCCCTGCTCAAAACAGATAATTGCCTCATCCTGTAAAGATAACTTTTTCTTGTTTGATCTTGATCTGAAGGCTCTGATAGTGCCTTTAGGCATTGATAAAATCTTTTTACAGAGACTGTAAATGAAAATAGCTAGGATGATACTGCTTATATAAAGAATAATAGCAGTAGTAAGCGAGGTCTCAACAATTGTGCCAGAAGTTGCAACGTGCACAAAGCCCTGAGAGTCCGCCATCTTAGGTCCTAAGAAAATTGCGGCACAAGTAAAGACGATAAAGATCAGCAACTTAATCATAGTTAGTTACCTTCCTTTTCGTTTTTTTGAGCTGTATATAAGTGGAAATATTCCTTAGCTATAATATTGAACTGCTCATAACTCTTCAGGAAGTCAGGCTTATCAATTGCAACGCTGCTGTCTTTTAGCTCAGTCAGAGTTTCTATATTTGCATTTACAACCTCGTTGTTTACATCATAGTAAGTAGAAATGTGCTTAATGATTTCATCGATATTATAAGCGAATTCATCCTGATTATGATTGAACAGCGCTATCTTTGATAATAGGATTTCAGTTTTAATATTCTTTGAAAGGATTCCAATCTGGCTAGGTGAAAGGAACTGATTTACAACAGTATCGTTTCTTCTCCTGATTTCGATGAATCTTGAGGAGAACTTCTTGAAAGAATCAAGTAAATTGTCTTTCCAGTTATTGTTAAGTGAAGATGTTTCCTTTGCGTTCTTAAACAGTTTGTCCTGATCCTTTTTATCTAAAAACTCATTTAAAGGCATATTGTCGATATTGTTATAAACACTGTCTAATTTATAGGTGATGCCTTTAGTGTCAACCTGCTGGATAATTTTTAAAGCAAGAATATCATCAATGATTAACTCACGAAGGTGAGTAATCTTTGGGGTGTCAATTTTAACCAGCAGTAAATCTGCCTGGTTCAGATTCAGTAAAGCAGCATCTATATTGTCAGTATAAGATAAAAGATTCTGAGCATTAGATACTAGGAAATAACTTTGAGCAATAAGCCAGTCATTTGGATTTCTTGCTTCATAGTTATTTAATCTGATATTGATTTTCGAGGCTTCTTCAAGAGCAACATTTACCTGCTGATTCAAAGCCTGACAAGATGCTTTAATAGCATTATTTTGCTCTTTTAAACTTGCGTTTGAGGTAAACAGGGCATCCATACGGCTGTTCTTTTCATTGATGTCTTCATAAACACCACTGATTCTCTTTTCTACAGTGTTTACTCTGTTTTTGCTTTCTTTTACTGAATTGGTTACTGTGTGTAAATCGTCATATTTGTGTTCGTTAAAATAATAAGCACCAAATCCTGCAGCGCCGATTGCCAGAATTACAGCAACAGACAGAATGGTAACCTTTGTTTTCAGAGACTTTAACTGAGACTCTAAATCAGAAGATGGCTTATTATCAGATGTAACTGTTTTACTAGTTTCGTTCATATCTTTATTCTTTTTTTGTGGTAAAGAAATAGGATTAGATTGCTCTTTTACAGCCTGATTTTCTGATTCCTTTTTTTCTTCTTTTAAGGATTCCTTTAGCTGTTTTTCATTTTCGAGCAAAATCTGAGCTTGTGACTCAATTTGTTTAGATTCTTCTTCTAGCTTTTGGTAGATTTCTTTTTCTTTTGCGTTTAGCTCTTCTTCGCTAGCNGCATCAGCAATCACTTTGTTTGTTTCATTGGTGTTTGTCTTGCTGTTGACGCTTTTCTTTGTTGTTTTTCTTATCATAATTAAATCTCAATTCCAGCAACCTTTTCATATAATATCATGTATTTTTAAGATTAAATAAATGCCAATTAAAATATGCAAAGAAACATGTTATTTATCTAATTTTTATAAAATTTTATTCGCTCATAAATAGCGATAGACCATGATATAATCCCGATAATACCATTAAACATAGTAGAACCAGAATAACAATGAATAAATCTGACTTTGAAAATAGGCTGTCCAGAGTATGCGAGCTAAACGGCGAGCGTCTGAAAAGAGCCTTTCAAATTATGACTAAGGATACTAAGGTTCTTCTAGATTTAATTCCTATCTTTTTGCATTTTAATGATCCTGCTATTCCCGGTTATTCATCAAAGGAAGTTCCTTTCGGAATTGATTGTTTTGAACCTAATGAATTTCAGAAACAATACATAAAGATGCATGGTTTGGATGTAGGCTCAAAAGTAAAAGGCAAGTACTCAATTTATGGTTTGTTTACCATGGGTAGTACATCTTCAATTGCACAAAGCAAAAAATCAGATTTAGATATCTGGGTATGCATCAGTAAAAATGTACCAAATTATGAAATTAGTCTTTTAAGTGAAAAGTGCAAATTTATCTCCTCATACGCTAAAGCTTTAGGCTCTGAGGTAAATCTGTTTGTAACTGTAGAAAACAGATTTACTAGCGGTCAATACGGTATCATGGATACAGAGGATTGCGGTTCTGCGCAAAGCCTGTTCCTTTTAGATGAATTTTATCGTTCTTGCATACGTATCTGTGGAAGACATATTGCGTGGTTTATGGTTTCTCCTGAAGAAGAATACGAGAATTACCAGAAATATATAGGTGAGTTCTACAAAGCAGATTATATTCAGAAAGATAACTGGTTTGATTTTGGATCGGTTGCAAAATGCTCACCTGTAGAATACTTTGGTTCAGGTCTATGGCTTGTTTATAAAGGTATCGATCATCCTTTAAAAGCAGTATTAAAGATTCTGCTTATGGAAGCTTACGCAGATGAGTTTCCTAATACCAGACTTCTGTCTATTGAGCTTAAATCAGCAATTTATGAGCGTAAGACCTACTCACTTGGCCTTGATCCGTATTATCTGATGCTAAAGAAAGTTGAGAAGTTTTTAATCAGAAAACAGGATTATGAAAGACTTCATCTGGCGAAAGTATGTTTTTATTTAAAAGTAAGACAATCCATAAATAATCTTAGTAAGAGCTCACTTTTACAGCAAAGAAAGATATTCCTGCGTCGACTATGTCTTGTCTGGGGCTGGAAGAAGGCCTTTGTTGATAAGCTAGATAACATTGAGCGATGGAAGATAAGCATTGTTCAGAAGACACAGGTAAGTCTGTTAAATTCATTGCTTGAAAGTTATAAGGCGCTTATTAGATTCTCTGTTTCACATAAGATTGAATATGCAATTACATCTGATGACGCGGGGGTATTATCAAGAAAAATTTACTCTTCAATTGATGTATACCCAGGAAAGATAGTTGTTGTAAATAAGGAATTCATCCCTTTACTTGAAGAAGAGACTATCTCTTTAATCGAGTCTTCAAAAGGAAGCTTATGTCAGAACGGGTGGTATATCTATACCTCTCCTATGAATGAGCCAGAAATTATATCCTCAAAACCAGCATTTATTGGTGCAAATGCAGTTGAGTCAATTGCCTGGGCTACATTCAATAACCTGTTATCTAGCCGTACAAATTTATTTGTATCAAGCAATAAAGATTATTTTGATTCAGCAAAGATAAAAGCGCTATCAACGGATATTTCCAATTTCTTTAATTTAGGAGATCTGGTTATTGGTCAGGCCGATTTAAAGAAACCTCGTGAAATTGTAAAAGCTCTGATAATTATCAATTTTGAAAAAGACGCTACTCAGGACTTTTTAATTACTCCATCTGATTTGGAAATCGGATCNTCTCTATCCTGCGGTAGACAGAAGATGTGCCTAGTTGGCTCAATTGANATTCTTACATTAAATTCCTGGGGTGAGGTTAACTGTAACTCTTATCCAGTAGGTGAGATGGGNGTACTTGAAGTATTAGCTTTAATTATCAGACCTCAGTTTTTGAGGAATTCAAAAGATGCCTCTGACATCTTTGAGAAGATGAAGATCTGCTCTTATTCAAAGTTCCATAGTGATTTAATCCGTTANGATTTGGAAGCTACTATTCGCGGTATTTTGTCATGCTTTAATGAATATGAGCATAACTATCTNTTTACGGTAGCNCGTNATACTTATGAAGCTAAGGTTGACAAAGAAGAGAAGATTTCAATTTACCGTCATTCTCTGTTTAGAGCATCAGATGATGATGTAACAATACTATCAAGATTTGGAATGAGACCAGAGTATGCACTGCAGGTTCCGCAGTTAATTGAGCGCCATGCTAGTGCAGGCGTAATTCAGTATTTCTTCCATAAGAAAGAAAATTCCTGGGACATTTATATAGTAAACGAGAGAAACGAAGTAAAAATCTACAATAGCTACAATGGCTCTAGAACAAGGCTTGTGAACGCAATTAACCGTTTTTACACTCAGGAATCTGACAATAATCAGAGCGTTTTGAACTTTAATTTACCTCAATATTTTGTCTTAAGTGAAGATCAAAAACATATCCATCCTTTCACTATTTTCAATAGATAGTTAATCTTTTTGTTATACTATTTCTATATAAAAATCTAATTTAAAAAATGGATTGAAAATTGAGAAAAATAGCATCAATTTTAGTGTTTTTATTAGCNGGATTCATTGTTAGCGCATGTGGAATCAAGGGCAATCTGTATATTGAAGAGCCTGCTCAAGCTAATANCACTACTTCACAGAATAACTAAACGAAAACATAATATTTTATTGAGGATTACGAATGGACTTCTTTAATTATAAAGGTTCTGATCTATACGCTGAAGATGTAAAGTTAACTGAGATTGCAAAGCAGTACAACACTCCGGTATATGTTTATTCAAAAGCTACTTTAGAGCGTCATATCGCTGCTTTTGAGAATTCTTTAAAATCTAAAAAACATTTAGTTTGCTTTGCTGTTAAATCATGTTCAAATCTTGCAGTTATCAACTTAATGGCAAAACTAGGTACAGGCTTTGATGTAGTATCAGAAGGTGAACTTCGCAGAGTTATTGCAGCTGGTGGTGATCCTCATAAAGTTGTATTCTCTGGTGTAGGCAAAACCGAGCATGAGATTGAATATGCCTTATCAGTTGGCATCAATTGTCTGAATATTGAATCAGAAGAAGAAATCGATACTGTAATTAAGGTAGCTAAGAAATTAAATGTAGTTGCACCTGTTGCATTAAGAGTAAACCCTGGTGTGGATGCAAAGACTCATCCATACATTTCAACTGGTTTAAAGAATAACAAGTTTGGTGTGTCAGAAGAAATTGCCTTCGATTTATACAAGCGTATTGCTAAAGAGCCTTGCTTAAAGGTGTCAGGTATCGATTGCCACATTGGTTCACAGATGACTTCTGGTCTTCCAATTGTTGAGGCAACAGACAAGATTTTAGCTTTATATGACAAGTTAAAGAAAGAAGGAATCAACATTGACCATATCAATATGGGCGGTGGTTTAGGTGTCACCTATNATGATGAAACTCCTCCATCACCACTAGAGTACTTTGCCCCAATTCTAGAAAGATTAAAGAATGAAGATGTAGCAATCTATATTGAGCCAGGTCGCGCAATGGTTGCTAATGCATGTGTTCTTCTTGCAAAAGTTGTTTATCAGAAGAACAATGGCGGTAAGCACTTTGTAATTACTGACACAGGTATGAATGATTTAATTCGTCCTGCTCTATATGGCTCATACATGACTATTATCAACACAACGAAGCATGAGGATGGCGAAGAAGTTGTATGTGATATTGTTGGTCCTATCTGCGAAAGTGACGACTTCTTAGGTAAAGAACGCAAGTTAAATGTTAAGAATGGCGACATTCTTGCTGTTAGAGGTGCTGGCGCATACGGTTCATCAATGTCATCAACCTACAATACAAGAAGAATGCCTTGCGAGGTAATGGTTGATAAGGATAAGACCTTTGAGATCAGAAAGCGTCAAACTTATGAAGATATCTGGAAGGATGAGAGCATTCTTAACTAGGATAGAAATATGATATTAAAATTTACCAAAATGTATGGACTTGGCAACGACTTTATGGTCGTTGACGGTCTAACTCAGAAAGTTTTTTTCTCAAACGAGTTAATTAAAAAGTTATCTGATAGACATTTTGGCGTAGGTTTTGACCAGCTATTATTAGTTGAGCCTTCATTTGATCCTGAGGTGGATTTCCACTATCGCATATTTAATGCTGACGGATCTGAGGTTCAGATGTGCGGTAATGGCGCTTGCTGCTTTGTCAGATTCGTGGTTGACCACAATCTAACTAATAAGAAAGAGATGGTTGTAAGTACAGTTTCAGGTATTCTGCGTTTAAAGCTAAACGATGATGGTTTAGTAACTGTAAACATGGGGGCACCTGAATTTGTACCTGAGAAGATCCCTTTTAAAGCAAACACTCAGTCTCTTTCCTATAAGATTTCTCTAAAGGATGGAACCGAGTTTGAGCATGGTGCTGTATCTATGGGTAATCCTCATGCAGTATTCTTCTTTGATGATGTGGAGATAGCCCCTGTTGAGAAATACGGTAAGGATCTTGAGTGTCATCCTAATTTCCCTGAAAAGGTAAATGTNNGTTTTGCTCAGGTTGTAAATGATCATGCTTTAAAACTTAGAGTTTTTGAGCGTGGATGCGGTGAGACTTTAGCTTGTGGTACCGGTGCATGTGCAGCTGCAGTGGTTGCAATTTCTCAGGGTAGAGTTAAATCTCCTGTATCTGTGTCATTACCAGGTGGCGATCTGAAGATTGAATGGGAAGGTGGCAATAAACCTGTCATGATGTCTGGTCCTGCACAAAGAGTATTTGAAGGAACCATCCTCATCTAATCTAAAAAGGTAAGGTGATTTTATTGTTAACAGAACTTGTTGATAAATTTATAGACTATTTGCGTTATCAAAAGCGTTCAAGTCAGAACACCTTATCTTCTTATGAAAGAGTTCTATATAAGGCGATTGAATCTTTAAACAGAGAGTTTCCAGATTTACTAGAATGGAAAGATATCAGTGAAGAGCATATTCGCCTTTTACATCGTGAGTTTAATTTTACAAAAAGTGCTGAAAAATTAAATAATAACACTGTAGCTCATGATATCTATTCTTTAAGTTCTTTTTTTAAATATTTGGTAAAGATGGGGATTATCAACGATAATCCTGTTAAAGAAATAAAAGCGCCAAAAGTTAAAAGACCATTGCCAAAGGTTTTGACAAGTAATGAAATGACCGACCTTTTAGAGGTTGAATGCATTTCAATTCAGGACATACGAGATGTTGCAATAGTGGAGCTTTTATACTCCTCAGGACTTCGTGTATCTGAGCTTGTAAGTCTTAATGTAAACAGCATCAATTCTGATACTATGGAAGTTAAGGTCTTTGGTAAAGGCTCAAAAGAAAGAGTGGTTCCTATAGGAACTAAAGCCTATGAAAGAATTCAGACTTATCTTGGGATAAGAGAGCAGTTTGTTCCAAAGGATGACGCTTTGTTTTTAAATAAATTCGGAACAAGAATTTCAGTAAGAGCAATTCAGCAGAATATTGATAAATTAAGCTCAAAAGCAAATTTGCGTACTCATTTATCTCCCCACAAACTAAGACACTCTTTTGCAACAGGACTGTTAGAAGGTGGAGCAGATTTAAGAGTTGTACAGGAAATGCTTGGTCATTCAAGCCTAGCTGCCACTCAGATTTATACACATCTTGATTATGAGCATTTAAATGGTGTTTATTCAAGCACACATCCGTTTGCCCATGAAAAAAGGAAAAAAGATTGAAGTTTTACAAGAATGTAGACTTAAGTAAAATTAAAGTTCTCTCTTTTGATTTAGATAATACAATCTATGATTGCCAGAGTGTACTTGAAAAAGCTCAGAAGTGGTTTACAGATTATTTATGTCAAAGATATGGTTTAGGTGGAAAGTGTCTTGAATATGAGTTCTGGTCTGATGTAAAAAGCCATTGTCTGCACGAGAATATGTCCTTAGAAAATGATGTGACAGAACTTAGAGTGGTGAGTCTTGTAAAGGCTTTTGAATTACTTAAGATGCCACTTAAAGGAGGCATCGGCGAGGCAAGAGAACTGGTAAATTTATTTATTGAGCATAGATCATTAGGAATTGTAGCTGATAATGTATACAATATGCTTGAGAAACTTGGCAGAAAATATCCATTAGTTGCGGTATCAAATGGTAATCTTGATATTACTAGGATCAGGGTAGAGAAGTACTTTGACTATGATCTAAGACCACAGATAGATAAATTTAATTGCAAGCCAAGTTCTGATCTTTTCCATGAATGCGCCTCATTAAAAGATGTTTCTCCTGAGGAAATATTACACATTGGAGATGATCCATACACCGACGTAATGGGGGCAGTGTTTGCAAACTGCAAAACTGTCTGGCTACATCTTGGCTACACTGGAATAAGTCCTGATGAAAGTCATTTACGAGCACTTCCAGATATACAGATTGAAAACATTCTAGAATTAGAAAATCTCTTATTAAAATAAAAAATTATGGATAATTTTGAATTTCAGGATGATGATTTGTTAGGCGATGTAGCCAGCAAAGAATCTTCAAAAACCAAATTATTATCAGGCTTAAATGATTCCCAAAAAGAAGCGGTTAGTGCTCCTTTGTCAAATATGCTCGTAATTGCAGGTGCAGGCACAGGTAAAACAAGAGTATTAGTATCGAGAATTGCTTGGCTTATTAACGTGTGCTCTGTTGAGCCAAGAAATATTTTAGCTGTTACCTTTACAAATAAGGCTGCAGGTGAAATGAGAGAGCGTATCGGTCTTATGGTTGGTGGCTTTTTAGAGCATCAGCTATGGGCTAGCACTTTCCATTCAATATGTTTAAGACTGCTGCGAGCTTATGCAGTTCCAGCTGGACTTCAACCAAATTTCACAATTTTAGATACGGACAGTCAGACTGTACTTGTAAAGAGAATCATTAAAGATCTGCAGTTTGATTCTAAAGAGATAAAAGCATCCGACGTAGTCTCACGAATTAGCAAATTAAAAGAGAATCGTATTAGAGCTCAGGCTTATTACGAAAGAGGTCATCAACTAGGTGATCCTCAATTTAAAGAGAATTCACAAATCTATTTGGCATATGAAAAAATCTGTCAGCAGGAAAACTCTGTAGATTTTAGTGAGTTGTTACTGCGCACGGTTGAACTTCTTGAAAGTAATGAGGGAATAAGACAGCTGCAGCATAAAAGGTTTAAAGAAATATTAGTAGACGAGTTTCAGGATACCAACTCACTTCAGTACACTTTTTTAAGATTGATTGCAGGTGAGAATTCTCATGTAATGGTGGTAGGTGATGACGACCAGTCTATTTATGGATGGCGTGGAGCAGACTATAAAAACATGAAGAAATTCGTTTCTGAATTTGATAATGTTAAAGAAATCGTATTAGCTTTAAATTACCGCTCAAGCCAGAAGATCCTTGATGTTGCGAATACCCTGATTGCAGAAAATGATGACCGCATGAAAGAAAAGGTATTAAAAGGAACCTCAGGCGCTGGTGAATTTGTCGATATTCTAAACTGCCCAACAGAGCAATATGAATCTGATTATGTGTGCAAGTGTATAGAAAAACTGCATGATGCTGGTGAGCATTACAGCGATATAGCTATTCTGTACCGAAATAACTATCTGTCATTATCATTCGAGCAACGATTAACCAGGTACCGCATTCCTTTTGTAATGTTTGGTGGACAGAAATTCTTTGAACGTGCTGAAATTCTCGATGCGCTAGCTTACATGAGACTTTTGGTAAACGAAGACGACGATACTGCAGCTCTTCGAATTATCAATGTTCCTGCAAGAAAAATCGGACCTAAGGTAATAACCGATCTTAGAACAATCTGTGAGGAGCGTAATTGCTCAATTCTAAAGACTATTAAGCTTTTACAGGCTCATATCGATGCTGGCGGTAAAGAGAAAACTTTAGTATCACTATATAAAAAGGTTCAGCCTTTCTTTGCTTTACTAGAGGATTTTAAATCCAAAAAAGAGACCATGCCTCTAAATGAGTTTGTAGATTACATGCTACGCGTAAGTGGACTTTATGAATACTATCAGGCAAAAGATGCTAAAGAGGGTAAGTCTGATTCTGATAACTCAAGGGTAGCTAACTTAGGTGCTTTAGTATCTAACGTAAAGGATTTTGTAATTTCTCTTGAGAATATGCAAAATTCAGCCGATGATACACAAATTCAGGAAAACCTCACCTCAGATGATGCAGATGCAATTGATTTATCACAGGATCCGCTATTAACCTATCTGTCTAATATCACATTGGTTTCTACAGGCGAATTAAAAGAAGACGGTTCGGATGATAAGCATGCTGATGCAGTGAATATGATGACAATTCACTCATCAAAAGGCCTTGAGTTTAAGTATGTATTCTTAGTTGGCTTTGAAGCAGAAATACTACCTTCAAGAAGATCACTTGAAAGTAAAAGGGGAGTTAATGAGGAGCGTCGTTTAGCTTATGTTGGTGTAACAAGAGCTAAGAGCAAACTCTTTATTAGCTATGCAAGAACAAGAAGTTTATTTGGCAATACCAACAGGGCTGGTGCTAGTGATTTCTTGCGAGAAACTGTAGCCACCTACAATGGCGCAAAGGAAAAGCCTTATCAGATCATAAATGTCCAAAGTTTATATTCTTAAGGTGATTTGAATTGATATTTCTGAATTTTGTGCTTTTAACACCTTAATATAAAAGCATTTAATCAGAAATAAAAATAAAGAGTTCAATTAACAGAATATTGTGATAATATACGGCGGTAGCTGTTCTAGTTGCACACTGTATTAGAGTGATCTAAACGTAATTATCCTATTTTATTTAACGCTAATTGATAAAGACAATTTTTGTCATATTTTTCAATTAGTTTGTTCAATTATATCTATGAATCTAACCGAACTTAAAAATACTCCTGTCTCACAGCTCGTTCAGATGTGTGAGCAAAATGGTATCGAAAATATTGCTCGTCTAAGCAAAAAAGAAATTATCTTCCAACTGCTAAAATTCAGTTCTAAGAATCGTGAAGATATTCACGGTGACGGTGTTATTGAAATTCTCCCAGACGGATTTGGTTTCCTAAGAAGTGCTGACAGTTCTTATTTAGCTGGTCCAGACGATATTTACGTATCACCAAGTCAGGTAAGACGTTTCAACTTAAGAACTGGTGATTCAATTTCTGGCAAGATTAGACCTCCAAAAGACGGAGAAAGATACTTCGCATTATTAAAGGTTGATTCTGTAAACCACGACGATTCAGAAAATTCTCGCCACAAGATCTTATTCGAAAACTTAACTCCTCTATTTGCACAGGAAAGAATGCAACTAGAAATCGGTAATGGCTCAAAAGAGGATTTAACAGCTCGTGTTATTGATCTCGTAGCTCCTATCGGTAAAGGTCAGCGTGGTCTAATCGTTGCTCCTCCAAAAGCTGGAAAAACCATGCTTTTACAGAAAGTAGCACATTCTATCTCTTCAAAATTCCCTGAGTGCACTCTAATCGTTTTACTAATTGACGAACGTCCTGAAGAAGTTACCGAAATGCAACGTAACGTTAAGGGCGAGGTTGTAGCATCTACTTTCGATGAGCCTGCAACAAGACACGTTCAGGTAGCTGAGATGGTTATCGAGAAGGCTAAGCGTTTAGTTGAACATAAGCATGACGTTGTTATCCTAATGGATTCAATTACACGTCTTGCAAGAGCATACAATACTGTAGTTCCATCATCAGGTAAGGTTTTAACTGGTGGTGTTGACGCAAATGCTCTTCAAAAGCCTAAGAGATTATTTGGTGCAGCAAGAAATGTAGAAGAAGGCGGTTCACTGACTATTATTGCAACAGCGCTTATTGATACAGGCTCTAAGATGGATGAAGTTATTTACGAAGAGTTCAAGGGAACCGGTAACATGGAACTTCATTTATCTCGTAAGATTGCTGAGAAGCGCGTTTACCCTGCAATCGATGTTACCCGTTCAGGTACTCGTCGTGAAGAATTGATTACAACTCCTGATGAGTTACAGAAGATGCGGATCTTACGTAAGTTCCTACATCCAATGGGCGAAATCGAAGCTATGGAGTTCTTAATTGATAAATTGTCGATGACAAAGACCAATGATGANTTCTTCACTGCAATGAAGCGCAGCTAATCAAAATAAAAAATGGCCCTGTTGGGCCATTTTCAGTAGAGGNCTGCAAGACAGTCACGCCTCTTTCATTCCACCCTTATTTATTCTTAATAGCGTCGTTTACTGCGTTAGCCAAGAACTCAGACATTACATCACCATTGTGAGTTAACATCTTAGGGAACATTGAGATTGGTGTTTCACCTGGGAAAGTATTGATCTCGTTAATCAGAATACCGTCTTCTTTTGATAGGAAGAAGTCGATTCTTGATAAGTGTCTTAGCTTCAGACCAACAAATGCTCTGCGAGCTAAATCTTTAATCTTAGAAATTTCATCTTCTGACAAGTTCTCTGGAGTAACTGTAGTAATAGTGCCAGAGTTTTTTGAATACTTTTCTTCAAATGTGTAGAAAAGATTATCAGGAATAATAATCTCTCCTGGATTTGTAATCTTTAACTCACCATTCATCTGATAGGTTGCAACTTCTATTTCTCTATGAATGATGTTCTTTTCAATGATAACTTCTGAGCTGAACTGGAAAGCTTCTACAATGCTGTCCCATACATCATCTCTTTTTGTTACATGATAGCAACCAACTGATGAACCCTGGCTTGCAGCTTTAACATAGATGTCCTGATATTTATCAAAGAAATCTAAAGCAATCTGCTTGTAGTATTCATTATTTAAAGGAATGATTGCATATGGAGTATTAGGAATACCTAAAGCATCTAAATATAGTTTGGTTGTGATTTTATTGAAGCAGTTACGACTTGCCTCTGATTTGCAGCCAATGTATGGAATATTTAAGATCTCAAGAAAAGACTGTATATCGCCTGTTTCGCCTGGAATTCCGTGAAGACATGGAACAACGCAGTCAATTTTCAGTTTCTTATCGCCATAAACAAAATCTCCGTCCATGTCGAAATAGCTGTTTGTATTCTCATCAACAATAAATTTATTGTCATGAATTACAGCCTTAACTACATTGAAATTCTTTGTTAGTTTTAATTGTTCTTCGATAAAATTTGCTGAAAGAAGAGATATGTCGTGTTCTGAACCATCACCACCGCATAACAATAAAATATTGGTGTTCATATTATTTATATTTTCCGATTTTTATACTAAAAAAGATATAACAATGATAAGCCACATTGCGCTGTTTCTTCAAGAAATAGTGACTAAATAAATATAAAAATATGAGAGATTTTAGGAAGGAAATTTTAGGAGAACCTAAGTTCTCCTAAATCATAAGTACAAACTCAATTTCTGAGTTTAAGCTCTGTAACTAGTTAAGTGAATTTTCAATGAATGCCTTTAACTCATTCTTTGGTAATGCACCGGTTTGACGGTTGATGATTTCTCCATTCTTGAATAGAACGAGGTTTGGAATAGACATTACACCAAGTTTTGTAGCAACTGTGCTGTTCTGGTCAATATCAACCTTTACAAACTTAACGTCAGGTAGTTCTTCAGCAAGTTCTTCGATGAAAGGTCCAATCATTTTGCATGGTCCACACCAGTTTGCCCAAAAATCTACAAGAACAGGTTTATCAGAGTTTAAAACTTCATGATCAAACTGCTCATCGTTGATGTGTAAAACTTTATCGCTCATAGCAACCTCCAAAATATAACTAGACTCATACTATCACGTATGAATATTTGAATGTTAGATATTGATATTAAATATCAGAGTTATGTTTTAATTCTAATTTTATTTTTTTAGTTAAATACTTTAAGAGCAAGCCGTATGCAGGCACAAAAATTGAAAGATTAGCGCAGATCTTTACTAAATAATCTATGAAGGCAATCTCTACCCAGTGCTCTGCCATAAATGGATCGTTACTTGCGTAGAAAGCGATAGCAAAGAAAGTAAAGGTATCAAGAAGATTTCCTAATACTGAAGATGCAATAGGTGCNGGCCACCATTGCTTTAATTCTCTTAATCTCTGGAATACAAGAATATCNGCTAGCTGTCCTAGGATATAGGCAGAAAGTGAAGCTACTGTAATTCTAAATACGAACATAGAAAAGTCAGAGAGCGCANCAAGGCCCTGGAAAATTCCATGTTCAAATAGAGTNCCTACAAAGTAGGAAAGTACTAAACCAGGAAGAGTTGCAAGANCAACAATCTTACGAGCTTTGATTTGACCGAATATTCTTACAGTTAAATCTGTGGTAAGAAAGATAAAAGGGTAAGTAAAGGTTCCTAAGGTAGAGTGAATNCCAAGAATNGTTAAAGGAATTTGAACAGCATAGTTGCTTACTACTAATATCAGTATGTGTGTAAACCAAAGCTTTTTTAAAGGGAAAGAAAAATTTGTCATNATATTTTTTCGTTTCAGTGATAAATAAAAAATACTAAGCAATGCGCTTAGCAACCTTTCAAAAAGACGCTCTATTGTATGTTAAAACNACGGANAAAAAAAATATCTTCTGTGTTTTTCTCTGNTGGACTGATAAAATGAAAGAAATTGCATTGTAGTAGGAATAATTATGTCAGATGTAAAGCCTTTAATTTTAGTAGACGGTTCCTCTTTTTTGTATAGAGCATACCATGTATCAAAGCAGAGTTTTACTAACTCAAAGGGAGTACCGACAGGCGTATCTTTAATTCTTACAAAGATGATGCAAAGTCTGATGCATAAATTTGACGGCTCTAAGTTCATTGTAGTCTTTGATGCTAAAGGAAAATCCTTCAGATCAGATATGTATGCTGAATACAAAGCAAATCGTCCTCCTATGCCAGATGATTTAAGAGTTCAGATTGAGCATGTACATAAAATCATTAAAGCCTTTGGTTTTCCTTTAGTGCAGGTCCAGGGGGTTGAAGCAGATGATGTATTAGGTACATATGCAAAGATTGCTACAGAGAAAAATCAGAACACCATTATTTGTACGGGTGATAAAGACTTATCTCAATTAGTTAATGAAAACGTAATTTTGTACGATTCAATGAAAGACGTTTTCATGAACGAGCTGGGGGTTAAAGAAAAGTTCGGTGTATATCCTAAGAATATTATCGATTTACTTGCTTTAAAAGGGGACTCATCAGATAACATCCCTGGAATGCCAGGTTGCGGTGATAAAACAGCAGTAGCCTTAATCTCAAATTTAGGCGGCGTTGAAGATATTTTCTCTAAGGCAGATAGTATTGCAGAATTACCAATCCGTGGTGCCAAGACATTAGGTCAGAAATATAAAGATGCCATTGATTTAATCAGACTATCCTACAAACTTGCCACCATCAAGACGGATGTAGAGTTACCTGTTAATATTGATGAGGTCACATGTCCTGTTCCTCATAAGCAGAAGCTGATTGAAATTTTTAAAGATCTGGAATTTAAAAAACTGATTGTGGAGATTAGTAATTTACCAGATGATCCAAATACAGTTGCAAATACTCAATCAAAGAGTGCAGTTTCAACAGATGAATTCTTTTTAGCCACCAAAAACGAACCTAAAAATCTGGACACCATAGAGAATTATCAGAGTCTTAAATGTAAGTATCATTTAGTTATAGATGAGAATGCATTAAAAGATCTATGTGCTTTAATTAAAGAAAAAGGTCTTGTGTCATTAGATACTGAGACAACTTCATTATCTCCTGAATCNTGCAGTATTGTAGGTATGTCTTTAGCTGTACAGGAAAATGAAGGCTATTACATTCCTTTAAATCATACATATTTAGGTGTNCCGAATTTATTGACCTTTGCCCTTGTAAAAGAGTATTTAGAGCCTGTTTTAAACAGTGAAGATGTAAAAATTGTAGGACACAACATCAAATTTGACCTATTGGTTCTGCACTATCAGGGGCTGGAGCTTAAAAAGATCTACGCTGACACTATGGTGCTTGCACATCTTTTAGATTCATCAGTAGCTGTAAATATGGATGATTTGGCCCTACAGGAGTTAAATTACAAAACCATTACCTACGAAGAGGTTACAGGAGACAGTAAAAAGGTATCTATCAGTGAAATCTCTATTGAAGATGTATGTAATTATGCNGGTGAAGATGCCGATGTAACTTTAAGACTGTTTAACCATTTTAGCAACAAACTGCAATNATCTCCGACTGATAAAGATTTGTTTTTTAACCTTGANATGCCTTTTGTAATGGTGCTCTATAAGATGGAGTTAAATGGCGTATTTGTTGAAAAGGCTGAACTTCAAAAGCAAAACCNGGTTTTAANGGAAGAGCTTGTAGAGGTAAGAAATCAGGTCTATACCGCATGCCATCAGGAATTTAATATCGCATCTCCAAAGCAACTTGGAAAAGTATTATTTGAGGACATGAAGATCCCTTATCCAAAGAAGGTAAAGGATGGTAAGTATTCCACCTCACAGGAGATTTTAGAAAATATTGCAGCTGATTATGATGTAGCAAATCTTGTTTTAAGATACAGGGAAATAGCAAAGTTAATTTCTACTTATACAGAGAAATTACAGACANTGATTTCTCCNGTAACCCACAGAATCTATACATCATTTAATCAGACAGGNACTGTAACAGGAAGATTGTCATCATCATCTCCTAATCTGCAGAATATTCCAGCAAGAACTCATGAAGGTAAGTTAATCAGAAAGGCATTTATCTCCCCTTCAGGATACAAGCTGATTTCTGCTGATTATTCTCAGATCGAATTAAGACTGATTGCTCATATGAGTGAAGATCCAAATCTAATTAACGCATTTAATAATGGATATGACATTCATAAATCAACAGCAGCAGAAGTTTTAGGCAAGCCTATAGATGAGGTTACATCACAGGAACGAGCTCACGCTAAAGCTACAAACTTTGGTTTGATGTATGGTATGGGTGCCTTTGGTTTAACCAAGCAGACTCATATGTCCATGAAAGAAGCTAAGGTTTATATTGAAAGATACTTTGCAAAATATCCAACTATCAAAGATTACATGGAAAAGACAAAGTCTTTTGCTCATAAGCATGGTTATGTTTTAGCTTTAAATGGCAGAAAGATTGCAATTCCAAACATCAACAGTTCAAATGTTATTTTGTCAAAGTCTGCAGAGCGCGCCGCTATTAACGCTCCAATGCANGGTAGTGCAGCCGATATCATTAAGATGGCGATGGTTAAATTACAGGCCTGGATAGATGATTTACCAGAAGATACTGTACGTATGACAGTTCAGGTTCACGATGAATTGCTCTTTGAGGTAAAAGAAGATTTTGAGCAGGCTGCAATGCAGAAGATTCAGGAAGTAATGGAAAACGTAGCTAAGCTTAAAGTGCCATTACTTGTTGGTATCGGTTCAAGTTTAAACTGGGCAGATTCCCACTAAAAGTTTTTTTCCATAGAACGCTGAATCAGTTTGGTCTCGTTATGGTCAATTTTTACATAGCTGTAACGAGATCCCCAGTCTCCTAATCCCAATCTGTAGGTATTCTCTCCAAAAGCGTCTTTTTGAGCTCCGTAAACATGGAAGTGACCATGAATAAGAATTGTGCATTTAGAGTTTTCTAAAAGAGCTGTGCCTACCTTTTGAACCTTTTCAGAGGCCAGAATTTTCTGACTTGTTTGAGTGTGTTTTTTCTTCTGGCTTTTTGCTCTGACTTTTTTTCCTATAGCAAGACGCCATGAATAAGGAAGTGCCAGAAAGATATACTGGATAATCGGATTCTTTGAGAAGAGATGAAAGTATTTGAGTTTTCTGTCGGCAAGACATAACTGGTCACCATGAATTATCAGGGCATGACCATTTACAGTAGCCATAGAATAATAATCTCCGATCAGCTTCATACCAAAAAAATTAGCCATTGATTCTGTCATTAAAAAGTCACGATTTCCTCTTTGGAAAAGGGTAGTAACACCTCTTTGAGATGCCTTTTCAATGATTCTACGGATTTTCTGGTGGAAGTTGGATTTATCATCTACACCTACAAACACGTCAAACATATCGCCAGCAATGATCACTCTGTCATTTAAATAAGTATTTTTTTCATAGAAGTTTGAAAAAGCATTTATTAGAACAGGCTTATTTTCTGCTAGGTGAAGGTCGGCAATGATATAGGTTGACATTGTGTTCTCTGTACAAGCTATAAACAGCAAGGGTTACTTGCTGTTTATAAAGATGATTATTCAGTGATTGCGTCTAGAATTTCAATGGTGTTCTGTGGAACATCCTGATAGTAGGAAACTGTAGTAGTTTTGGTCTTTTCAATCTTATCTACAACATCCATACCTTCAACAACTTTACCAAATACGCAGTAGCCCCAACCTGATAGATCTTTTGATCTGAAGTTTAAGAAACTGTTATCTACAGTGTTGATAAAGAACTGTGCAGTTGCTGAGTGAGGATCATTAGTACGAGCCATAGCAATGGTACCACGATCGTTTTTTAAGCCGTTATCTGCTTCGTTCTTGATAGGTGCATTGGTTTCTTTCTGAGATAAATCTGCAGTTAAACCACCACCTTGAATCATAAATCCTTTGATAACACGGTGGAAAATGGTTCCTTTGTAGAAACCTGATTTTACATACTCTTCAAAGTTTTTTGCAGTTTCTGGTGCTTTCTCATAATCAAGCTCGATTACGATGTCGCCTAAAGTAGTTTTTAATGTGATCATATTTATACTCATTTGAAAAAAAGAAACGTATTTTGCAAACTAAATGCAATTTACAATTATTTTACAATATAAACAGAAATTATTTTATTTATTTTATATGAATTTCTATGTGAGATATTTTCAACAATTTGGTATAGTAATCAGCATTATTTACTGTTTAAATGGCGAAGTTAAAGATGTTAAAAATTTACAATACGATAGCAAAATGCAAACAAGAGTTTAAGCCAATCGAAGATAAGAAAATCGGCATGTATGTTTGTGGTGTAACCGTATATGATTTATGCCATATCGGTCACGCACGTACTTTTGTTAATTTTGATGTTATCGTACGTTACCTGCGTTACGCTGGTTACGATGTTAAATACGTAAGAAATATTACAGATATCGATGACAAAATCATTAAAAGAGCAAATGAGCGCGGTATATCAACTAAAGAGCTTTCAGAGCAGTTTATTGATGAAATGCACAATGATTTTGATGCTTTAAATATCAAGCGCCCAGACATTGAGCCAAAGGCTACTGATAATATTCCAGAGATTATTGCACTTGTACAAAAGTTAATTGATAACAAGAATGCATATGTAGCAGAAAATGGTGACGTTGTTTTTGCAATTGACTCTTTCAAAGAGTACGGCCGTCTGTCTGGTCAGAAACTTGATGAACTTCAGGCTGGCGCACGTATCGAAATTGCTAAGAGCAAGCATAACCCAATGGACTTCGTCCTATGGAAGATGTCAAAACCAGGTGAGCCAGCATGGGAATCACCATGGGGTCTTGGACGTCCAGGCTGGCACATTGAGTGTTCAGCTATGAACAACAAGTTCTTAGGAAGAGAGTTTGATATTCACGGTGGTGGTTCTGATCTAATTTTTCCTCACCATGAGAATGAGATTGCTCAAAGCTGCTGTGCCAATCACCCCCCTTATGTGCACTACTGGATGCACTCTGGCATGGTGATGATTAACGAAGAAAAGATGTCAAAGTCATTAAATAACTTCTTTACAATCAGAGATGTATTGCAGTCATNTGATGCTGAGACAGTTCGTTTNTTCTTATTATCAGGTCAGTATCGCTCTGCTTTAAATTACTCTCAGGAGAATTTAGACAAGGCAAGAGCCGCTCTAAACAGACTATATACCACTTTACGTGATACTACACCAATGACTCCTGATACTGCAGAAGATGAATATACAGCAAAATTCAAAGAGTTTATGGATGATGATTTCAATACTCCTGGTGCTATTTCTGTATTATTTGATTTAACAAAGCAAATCAATAAAGAAAGTGGCGAGACTGCTCAGAAACTTGCTGGTCGTTTAGTTCAGTTAGCATCTGTGCTTGGTGTATTAGAGCAGGATCCAGACAAGTTTTTAACAACTGGCGCGAAAGATGATGACGCAGCTGAAATCGAAGCTTTAGTTAAGCAAAGAAATGATGCTAGAAAAGAAAAGAACTGGGCTCTGGCAGATGATGCTCGTGATAAGCTAAAAGCAATGGGTATTGAGCTTGAGGATACCGCTCAGGGGACCAAGTGGCATAGAGTATAATTAGTTATACGCAACCAAAGTTTAACAATAAAGCCTGTGACTTAAATCATGGGCTTTTTTATTTTTTCTTGATAACTGTTTGAAATTAGCTAAATTTAAAGTTCTTCATAAATTTATGTTGAAAACCTCTAGGATCAATTTGTTAACTTTTAACTAATTGATTCTTTCCTTGAAAGGCTTGAAATAACTTTAGAAAGTAA
>JGI24709J26583_10000755_pt1 | contig 27326 bp, 26 predicted proteins | sample BioPla2DNA1_FD_26583 | JGI IMG/M metagenome (IMG submission 26583) | reverse complement strand
ATCGGTGTAAGTCCGTAAAGTGCCCTGATAGTGGGAAACTTACAGCCAATGACAAGGGTGTCCATCGTGAGGTGGAATCTGAAGGAAGTCGGATGGCAAACATTTGGTCTGACGGACAGAAATCACATATAAGGCATGGTATATCGGGGAAGGTTGCCAGACAAACTGAAGCCCAATAACTATCCGAAGGTATACTGTGTAAATGTGGCAGATAGGTGGAGGGAAAGATTACGTACCTTAACTGGGGAGGTCTGTATGGTACGCTTCGCAGAGTAATGAATGAATTTACTCCTTAGTAACCCATGTTGCAAGATATGGCTGAACATACAGAAGTCAGTTCAAGTCGTAGTACCGAGGAAGTCTATGAAAGTAGATGGAGGAAAGGACTTGACGGTTGTGATAAGACAGACACTATCTATCTGATACTTGAAGATAGCAGTTGCTCGTAAGAGGTTACTTATTTGAGGGTAGGTTGGAAACTAAGAGTAAAAGATAAGAACGCTTAGAGTTAGGAATAGGTAGTGCAAGGCACATCTTTGAACAACCGAACCGCCGCTTGCGGAACCGCATGAGCGGTGGTGTGAGAGGACGGGGGTTAGTCACCCTCTCCTACTCGATTTATAATTAAGCCAACTTATCGAAATTTTGTTGATTTTATGGCATGAAAAACAGGCTACTGGAATTTGGTGTGCTAGACTAAATTCCACCAGCCACATTTTAAAAATGTGAAATATTTACTTCCAGTCCGACAGCAGATTTCGATCAGTTAATTAGTTGCCTCTTAAAGCGTATCAGCTTAGGCGTTAAATTGATTTCATCGGGTGAAATCGGCTTGAGCTGAAATGTTTTAAGAACATTTTCTCCAAGTGTTTCCAGGGCAGCATCATACGGCGTTTTGCCATTAAGACTTTCTCTTGGTGTAGAGTTTATGTGATTCATAATTAGGTTGACATCCCACTGGGTTAGAAATTCAAAGGATGTTCCTTTGGGTAGTATCATGCGTAGCATGGTATGTGTCTGCTCAATGGTTCCTTTCTGTCCACTTCGCATTGGATCACAGTAATAAATGCTGCTTCTTTGTATGCCGGTAATTCCGGTTTCCAATTCCTCCGGGGCACCAAACTCAGAGCCACGGTCTGTTAAGATATTTTCAAAAACAGATGTAAATTCATATGTTCCCATACGTTTTTCCAAACGGTCAAATACGGCACGGACAGCACCTTTTGTGCACCGGTTAAGAAGAAATGCAAGAAACAGCTTTTCCTCTGTAAAGATCATGGTTAACAAAGTTTTCTGGGAGTCCCTTGACGACTTTACGGTGTCCATTTGTACATAAGACTTTAATTCCAGGGAACAGAAGTCTGCATAGGTTCTGTTGGTAAATACCTCGCGGTTTTTGATCTGTGTTTTGTGACACTTTCTTGGCTTGAATTTTGTCTGCCTTTTCAGATCCACGTTTCTGGCTGTGAACAGTCCTTTATCGATGTATGTGTACATGGAGCGGACAGACATATCAAGCTCCGGATGATTAATCAGGATCTGATAGGGGGACTGTCCTTGGACAATCAACGGAGTAACGATCTGATCCTTTTGGTGGAGCTGATGCCGGGTCATATTTATTCTGGCACGGGAACTGCTTAATAATTCGCGGTATTTACGGTCGGCAAAGCGGGCATCATAGCGGTATTTATGGGCAATGGTGCAATGATTGATTTTCATTGGACAACCATTACATACATAAGGTGCCTTATCAAGTCTGCTGCACCGTTCCTTTTCGAAATCCTTACAGGTCTGGTTGCAGGTTGGACAGGATGTACATTTAATACCGCAGAGAATGATTTTTCCACAGGCATTTGTTTTTTTGCAGTGATAGCGGTGTACACAAAAGTTTTTGGCATTGTAGAAAGTTCCTTTGTGGTACCAGTCAGAAAGGCGTCGTGATTTAATCTCTTTTGAGATAGTTGTAGGATCTTTACAAAGGAATGCCGCAATGTCTTTAAAAGTTGCACCTTTGGATAATTCGTTTTCGATATAGATACGGTCATTAAGTGTCAGATGTTTCTGGTTTCCAGGGATATATTTACTCATGATAATCCTCCTTCTACTGCTGTCAGAAGGAATTATTACAATAACACTGATGTATGAAAGAGTAAATATCCACTGTGCAGGACTGAATTCCACCGCCCTGTGGGGCAGTGGAATTTAAAAATTCATTTTAGGGGAAACTCAAGAAGGAAAAATTTGCTTGACAGTAACATAAAAATGATGTAGAATTTAAAACAATTAAATATAAATAAAATTTGTGATCAAAAGTAGTAGCATATGTTAGAACAATACAGAGAGTCTATGGTTGGTGAAAATAGATTTGGTGCTTGTATGTGAATGGATTTGTGAAATGCAGGGTGAACAAAAATTTAGTAGCCTGTGCCGTTACTTCTACGTTATAGGAAGAAGATATTCGAGAAATCTTGTATCTGTTATTGAGTCAATATCATTTATTAATTACATTATAGAGCAGTCATATATATTGTAATTTATATATGTTATTGAAAAAAAGGGTGGCACCACGTTGAATGTATCGTCCCTAATTGAATTTTAGTTCAATTAGGGACTTTTTTTGATACTTTAAAGGAACTCTTAATATTTATGCTTATAGGATTGGCAGTGGCTGGTTATACGGTAAAATTGAGTCAACTTTGAAAGAAATAAGTTTACTGGCTGTGGCATGTGTCATATATGAATTTCTCAATAGCTGACTAACAAACAAAATAAATATGAGGTCATCTCTATGCAGCGTTGCTACTCATCTTGATGTATTCTGCAGTATGTCGTTTTATAAGTTTATTATATCAGGAGAAAAAGATTAGAAAGTAAAACAAGTGAAGTTAGAGAAAACCTATTGGTGACTTTTGTGAAGCGGAAAGGTGGATTATAAAAATGAAAAATAACTTAAAACAATATAAGACAAAGGGAAATATTTATGTAGAGGTCAATAGAAGCGATGCGGATGAAAGAGATTTAAATGAAATAGTCGCTCAGTTGACATATAAAAAAGGCGGTATATTTTCGAGCAATTATGAATATCCAGGTAGATATTCCAGATGGGAATTGGCATTTATTGAACCGTGTGTTGAAGTACGTTCATATAGAAGAAATGTGTTAATTCAGGCGTTAAAAGTAAATGGACTTCCGCTGATTAATAAAATGTATGAACATTTTAAAGGGGTATCATTTGTAAAAGTGAAAGAGAAAAGTGAGGTATATTTCTGGCTTGAAGTTGAAAAAAATAAAGGAGTATTTCCGGAGGAACAGCGAAGCAAACAAAACACGGTATTTTCAGTAATTCGTGAAATTATCAATATATGCCATTCTGATGAAGATGATAAACTTGGGCTATATGGAGCAATTGGATTTGATGTTGTATATCAGTTTGAAAGTGATATAAAGCTTTGCAAGGAACGTGAGGAAAAGCAGGAAGATGTTGTCCTTTTTATACCAGATGAGCTATATGTAAAAGATAATAAGTATGACTGTATACATAAAGTGAGATATACTTTTAATTATTCAGGTTTTCAAAATGTCAACAATATTGACAACAGCGCTATTTCAGATATGTTATATTCTCTTGAAAATTATGAGTTGGAGGAAGAGAATTCAAAACTAGGCGATTATGCGTCTATGGTAGAGAAAGCAATTGAAAGTTTTAAGGTGGGAGATTTGTTTGAAGTTGTCCCATCTCATGTGAGAACAAAGAAAACAAAGCTTACAGCAAGTGAAATCTATGAAAATATGGTGAAGATTAATCCTAGTCCGTATAATTTTTTGTTAAATTTAGGAATGGAACAACTGGCAGGTTCCTCCCCAGAAATGTTTGTCAGAGTAGAAGGGAAAAAAATTGAAACCTGTCCGATATCAGGAACGATAAAAAGAGGTGCAGATGTACTTCAAGATGCTGAGAATATTAGAACATTATTAAATTCTGAGAAAGATGAATCAGAATTGACCATGTGTACAGACGTAGATAGAAATGATAAGTCTAGAATTTGTGTTCCTGGTAGTGTTCAGGTAATAGGGAGACGTCAGGTGGAATTATATTCCCATCTTATCCATACAGTGGATCATGTTAAGGGAATCATGAAAGATGAATTTGATAGTCTGGATGCGTTTTTGACCCACATGTGGTCGGTAACTGTTACAGGTGCACCCAAAAAAGCGGCTATTGAATGGATTGAAAATACTGAAAAATCACCTAGAGCCTGGTATGGTGGAGCAGTAGGCTTTTTCAATTTCAATGGGGACATTAATACAGGATTAACATTAAGAACGGTGCGAAAAAGAAATGACATGGCACAAATCCGAGTGGGTGCAACGTTACTTATTGATTCGGAACCAATGGATGAAGAAACAGAAACTTATGTAAAAGCAGCAGCTTTAATGGAAAGCATAGATTTGAAACCCTTAGATCAGAAAATAAAGAAAGAGATAGACAGGAAATTGGATTCATGTATGGGAAAAAAAATAATGATTGTTGATCATGAAGATTCTTTTGTTCATACTTTGTCGAACTATATTCAGCAGTTAGGAGGTGAGGTGGTTACACTACGATACAATCATGCGAGACAGGAATTGTTAAATAATAGATATGAAGCGGTCGTATTATCACCAGGGCCAGGAAAACCAGAACGTTTTCATTTGCATGAGACCATTCGGTTATGTATAGATAAGAAAATACCAATTGTGGGAGTATGCCTTGGATTACAAGGAATTGTAGAATATTTTGGTGGAGAGCTAGATGTTCTTGACAGACCTAGGCATGGAAGAAAGATGAAAGTTAATTTCATTGGAAATGAATTAAATAATGGACTCCAGGAACAAGTGGAGGTAGGATTGTATCATTCTATTTATGCAAAAAAAATCCCAGATGATTTAGTATGTTTGGCAAAAGATGAAGAAGGCGTTGTAATGGCTGTCAAACATAAAAAAAATCCTGTTATAGCAGTACAATTTCATCCGGAATCTATTTTGAGTAACAGAAATCAAAGTGGATTGAGAATCTTAAATAATATGTTTAACTATGTTTTTCATAGTTAATGAGAAATTTACTTCTAGCTGTGCTGAGGAGGAGCGTGTAAGTAGGAATGATGAGAATATCAGAAAGAATATTATTTAGAGAAAATTGGTGACATTACAGAAGATGCGAGCAAAAAGTATGTAGATGAACAGGTGGAAAGGAGGAAGATTTAAGTAGTATTGTTTTGAGCAATTAGTGATATTGCTTGTAGCGTTGCCTTTTTAGGTTGGAAAGTATTGTGATAGCTTTTAGAGTGAAAAACTCTAGTTGAACTGGTGGATTGCCTGGGGATGCAGTATACAGAGTTCCCTGTAGGAGAAATTATATAGAAAAAAATAAGCTCGGGAAAAAGAATTTCATTATGTTTTATGCCTGAGAAAAACGAAAGGAGTTATAATTATGAAAATTGAATCAAGTAGAAGGTGGAGAAAGAACATCGGGATGAGAAATCTTATCAAAGAAACAAATTTGAGAAAAAAAGATTTAATATATCCAATTTTTGTAAAAGAAGGAATCAAAGAAAAGTATCAAATGGAAAATATGCCAGATGTATATGCGTATTCTATTGATGAGGCGAAGCGACAGATTGAATTAGCACATGAAAAAGGAGTAGGGGGAATTGTGCTGAGACCTATTCCTCAAAATTATGGAGAATGGAATGAAGTAAGTAAATTTCAGTGTGAAACAATAAGCATCCTGTCCAAAGAATGTAGTGGATTGCCAATGTTTGTAGATGGTTTTTTTACTTCGATTGATAAAAGTGGTTTCTATGGAATCAAGGATAAGAATGGAAAAATGGACTACGAAAAAACCATTGATTTATTAAGAAATGCGACATTAGAACAAGCTGAAAATGGTGCAGATATTGTACTCAGTCTTGGAAGAATAGATAATGCAGTAGCAGAAATGCGAGATGTTCTCGATGCAAATGGTTTTTATGATTTGCCAATATTGTCTTACTCTGCTAATATGGCATCTTCTTTAGCACATGCTATGTTGATTGATCCTGAAGTATCTGAAGTACATAGACAAGGTTTTTTAAATAGTAAAATTGGAATAGGAAATAGAAATGAGGCACTTCGACAGATTGAAATGGAAGTAAGGCAGGGAGCTGATATGATAGGATTTAAGCCATCACTTGTTTCAATGGATTTAATTAACGAGACTAAACAAAAATATAAATTACCGACAGCTGCTTATATTGTATCAAAAGAGTATAGCATGGTTAAGGCGGCGGCAGCATGCGGATATTTGAATGAAAAAGAAACTGTTATTGAGTTATCAGTAACACTAAAAAGAGCAGGTGCAGACAATATTATGTCATATTGGGGACTGCAACAAGCAGATTGGATAGGAACATTTGAATATTAATGTTTTTCTACAGGTTGAATATTTTTCTATTTTGGGAAGGGAGGTGAAGTGAGTGAAAGATATTATATTGAATAAATTCAAATTAATGGGACAGGAGTTGGAAAAATTTATTGCTTCAGGTGAAGAAATAAAAATTGGTTCATTAGGACCGGAAGGAACAACTACATATGAGGCAACCAAATACTTTATTAAATACATTGAAAGCAAGGGCATTCAAACTAAAATACAAGTATGTCTTTGGAATAACTTTTCAGATATACATAAAGCACTTGTGGATAAGGTTGTAGATCTTATTATAATACCTAATCCATTCGAGAATATTACCCAAATTTATTGGGATAAAAAAGTAGATTTGGCATTTGGTTATGTACTAGAATCTCCGCTTTATGGTTTAGCTGTTAAAGACGAAACGGTACTTAAAAAGAAACATTTGAAAGTAGCTACAGGACCAGCTGTTAATCACCTGATTTTTGAGTTGGGAAATGAAATTTTGAAAGAACATACCTATGAGTTATATAGAGTAAATTCAACTACGGAAGCGGCTATGGCAGTTTTTGATGGAAAAGCAGATATTGCTATGACAAATCAAACATCAGTTGAACGGGTAAAAGTTAAATTTATCACGGAGCTACTTCAGGCACAGATTATATGGTCAGTATTTAAAAGAAAATAATGGAGGAAATCATCATGTTATATAGAAAATTTGCAGATACAGATATTAAACTATCAGTTTTGGGATTTGGTACAGCGGGAATTGGTTTAAATAATTATTTAAAGGAATTCAATTCAATTCAATTACAGGAAGAATCTATTAGTGCTTTAGAAAAAGCAATTGAGTTAGGCATAAACTACTTTGATTCTGCTCCAGCATATGGTAATAAAACTCCGGGCGCAGAATGGCCTACGGATAGAATGGCAGAAACATTGTTAGGAAAAGTAATTGAGAATAATATGCAAAAAAGAACACAGCTTTTTATTGCAACCAAGAACCAGATTGGACAATATGAAAAAGGTGAAATTAGAAGATCTTTGGAAAAGAGTTTAGATTTATTAAAAACAGATTATATTGACCTGTTTCAGGTGCATGGAGCAAATTATCGTGAATCTCAATATGTAAATATGATGAGCGAAGAGGCTGAAAAGGAAATCTTGAAATTAAAAGAAGAGGGATTAGTAAAATATTTAGGTATTTCAGGATATCGTGAAGGTGGACTGTTAGCAGCTGTTGATAGAGGAATTTATGATGCGATTATGGCACAATATAACATTTTCTATCGCAGTGCAGAGTGGGAATTGCTTGATGTATTAAAAGAAAAGAAAATGGCATTTTTACCAATGAGACCAGTTACGGCAGAAAAAATCGTCAGCTTTATCAATGAAATTGATCCAGAAAATAAGCTAAATATTAATCCTTATCATGTTGCTATGAAATATGTATTAATGAATGATGCAGTTACATCGATACCAGTTGGAATGAGAACAGCAAGTGAAGTAGAGGAAAACATAGCATATATTGATTCATTAAAAGAGGTTATTAGTCATGAATAATGATGAAATTAAAAAACTCGAAGAAGAAATAATAACTTTTGCAAGAGGTATATTACCAAAGAGTAAACAAGATATAGTTATTCAATCTGATACAGATTTAAAAAATGAACTATATCTGGACTCATTTAATTTTGCAGAACTGTTTTTTTACATAGAAGAAGTCTATAATGTAAATTTAATTGGCAGGAGAGTAGAAAAATATACTCCACATGGTTTGGCATTGGAAGTTGCAAAATATGTTTGACGTTTGAAGAGTAACCAATATAAAATCCCCTTTTCTTCATTTGGATAAAGTGTGGAAAAGGGGCTAGCTGTATTATAGAAAGGCATATAAGAAATAAGATTGGAATACAGGAAGGAATGTAAAATGGCAAAAATAATATATACCAATTATTATCTTCCAAGGAGGACAGTATCTGCTGAAGAAGTATTGAATAGTTGTCAGGAAAATGTTCAAATTGAAACAAGTAGTTTTTTGGAACAGTCAGGGTTAGATGAAATAGCTGTTGCAGACAAAGAATTAATTAGGGTATTTGAGGAGTTAATTGAAGAATGTCTGCAGAAAGTACAGGTTGATAAAGCAAGGATTAAATATTTAATTTACACGAACCCGTTAAATGCGAATCATAGTGAAAGGGTATCAATACCTTATTACATCCAAAAAAAATTTGGTTTAGAAAATTGTAGTGTAGTGATAATGGATCAGAAATGTTCAACTTCATTAGAGAGTTTGTATTTTGCTAATTTGATATGCAATCAAAAAGAAGATGAATATGTCTTAATTTTGTCCCCTTGTTTTTTGAAATATTCGACTTTGCAGGAACGTTTTATAGGATTTACCATATGTGGGGATGCTGTTGGAATTGGATTGATTGGAAATGAGGTGGAAAAAGAAACAGTGGAAATTATTGATATTAATTCAAAGTCAGATGGAATGTTTAGTTTTTTTCAACTAAATGACAATGAAGCCGAGGAAACAAGTTATTCAGAAGTCGATGATCGAATTGTAATAATACAGAATGGTGTGAATCTTATTAAAGAACTTTTGAAAAAAAATAATATAGATATAGAAAAAGTTAAATTTGTTATTCCACAAAGTATTAATCAATATGCCTATGGTGTATATGCTAAGTTTTTAAGAATAAATCAAAAAAAAATGTATTTGGAAAATGTTCCAAAGGGTGGACATTTAGGAGATGTAGATACATTAAGAAATCTGCATGATGTATTAGAAAATAAGTGCTTGGAAGATGGAGATTATATAGTTCTATATGGTTTGGGCTCTGATGGGACAGATATAAATTATTCTGCATTGTTATGCAAATATACCAGTGTCTAAAGAAAGGACTTGAGATGTATTATAACAAATACATTCAATTTTATATAAGGAGATGAGCGGATTATGCGAGAAGATTTTCAATTAGAGCAGATTGATACATATTTAAAAAATAATGCAGTAAATACGGTAAAGTATTTAAATCGAGCAGGGAAAATTGTTGAAAAGAGATTTGATGAATTACATCAAGATGCCTTGAAAGTTATGAATTACATGATGGATATAGGAATACAGCATGGAGATTCAATGATGCTAGTTGGAAAAAGTTCTTATTATTGGTTAGTTACAGAGGTTGCATGTATATATTTAGGGGTGGAAAGCATTGCAATTCCGGAAAATTTTAGCCAGATTCAAATAGTTGAATTTATGAATCGGTATAAGGCAAACGGATTAGCAATCGACCCAGATATTAATAATGAGAACACACTGATAAGTTCAACTTATGAGAACGTAATTATTCTTGATGATAAAATGTTCACAGAACATAAAATGCTCTGTAATAAGGTGGATAGAGAGAAAGCAGGTTTCAAAATAAAGGTATTTACATCAGGAACAACGTCTAAAATTAAATCATTTTCAATCAATAAGTGTTCTACTGAAAAAATGATGGAACGATTAGTAGAATACTTCAAAATAGAATGTAATGATTCATGGCTAATTTGTCATCCATTTTCGCATTATTCACATTTGGAATATGCATTAGGAGGACTTTGCTTTGGATATAACATAATTCTTGTAGATGTGACTACAACACTGCTCAGAATAAAGGAATTGAAACCGTCTATTTTAATATCTGTTCCTGAAACATATTATTTTTTTTATAATAAACTGCAGAGAATATTAGCCGGTGAAGAGGATAAGAAGAAACGAGAAAAAATGATAAAAGAGTATTTTGGTGGTAGGGTAAAAGCTTTTTTGATTGGGGCAGCTCCAAGTAGAAAAGAAGTAAAAAAATTTTTTACTGAAAACGGTTTCCCGTTGTATGAGGGATATGGATTGACTGAAACAGGGATGGTTTCTATAAAGAGTCCTTTGGATAAATTTGAAACGGTTGGAAAACTTATTCCGGGTATTGAAGTCATGACAGATGAGGAAGGAATAATTCACATAAAAAATGATATAGTTCGAACTGAAAAGTATGATAATTATACAGAGGAAGAAAATCGAAAAATATTTCCTGAACCAGGGCATATTGTAACAGGAGATTTAGGAGAAGTAAGTCAAGATGGTTACCTGTTTATTCATGGAAGAAAGAAAGATATTATCGTTTTGAGCTCAGGAAAAAAAATAAATGCTGTGGAATTGGAAGAAAAAATCTTAGAGATTCCTCATGTGAAACAGTGTATGGTGATTGGAAATGAGCGTCCTTACATAATTGGACTGGCTGTAATAGATAGTCTTTCTCAGAAAAAGTATGTTCAGGATCAAGTTAAATTGATTAATGTCGGTTTGGCAGAACATGAAAGAATAAAAGATATGGTCTTTGTAGATAAAGAATTTACAGCAGAAAACAATTTAATGACCAGAAGTGGGAAAATTATTAGAACTGAAATAGAAAAATATTATGAAGAAGAAATTTTATTGTGCTATTAAAATTTCTCTTTAGAATATCTGTTTAATTGGAGGTAATAGTGTGTATATATTTTCGGAAACCGAATTATATCTTCAAAAAATTGTACGTAGAGACGTAAAAAATATAATTGCGGAAGCAAGAGAACAGGCAAAAGGAAGGGGAGAACTTTTATTTAGAAAGTTATTACGTTTTGGATATGGTGCATTAATGGTAGGAAGTGAATACAATGGCTGTGATTTTAACGCACTTAATTCCATGATTGTGCTTAGTGAAATTGCAAAAGAAGATGCTGCATTAGCACATATAATTGCAACTCATAACTTTGGATTTTTGCATCCCATTCAATTGCTAGGAACAGCAGAGCAAAAAGAAAAATATTTAAAAGAAGCAAGTAGTGAAGGAAAATATGGTAGTCTTGCATTTAATGAGCCCACTGGTAAAATTGAGACAATTGCAACATGTGAAGGGGATTATTACTTTCTTTCTGGCATTAAGTCAATGATAACAGAAGCTGGAAACTCAGACTATGCTTTGGTATATGCTAATGATGCCGATACACATGAAGGCACAGTTTTCATTGTTGACTTAAAGAACACACCAGGAATATTTATTGGAAAATGTGAAGAAACCATGGGATTCAATACCTTGGAAATCGCCGATATTATATTTGAAAATGCTAAAGTACATAAATCACAGATTTTGTGCTCGGAAAGGCAGGGAATGTTTTGTATTTTGAAATCAATGGAATTAATGAGACTGACGAATGCGGCTATTTCTTATGGTGTTGCCCAAAGGGCATATGATGAGGCAAAAGTACATGCGTTAAGCTATGAAGTTGAGGGAGAAAAATTATGCGATTTGCAGTATATAAAATATCAGTTTAGTGACATGAAGGCGACCCTTGAAAATATGGAACTGCTTGTTTTCTATACAGCATTTAGATACGATTCAGATTGTGATAATAAAATATTATATGCTTCTATTACTAAGCTATTAACAACAGAAGAAGCAAAACGGATTTGTGATGAGTGTTTACAGATGTTTGGCGGCTCAGGTTACATTAAGGGATATATTGTGGAACAGCTTTATCGTGATGTTAGAGTGTTATCCATTGTGGGCGGTACAAGAGAGATGATGAGGAATTCAATATTTTTTTCAGTTTATGAATAGATTAATATACAGAAAACTAAGTAAAAAGGAGGAGTGTTAGATGTGCTTGATGAAGATCGGTGAAGAGAAGATGATTTCTGATGGATGGCATCAGATTGCGTATAGGAAAGATAATATAGAAATTTTATTATCAACAATACAGCCTGGTATGCCATTTGCAGAACACGCACATGAACATATACAATTTGGTTTTTGTTTTTCAGGAGAGTTTACCTTTATTGCAGAGAAAGAAAAATATTTATTAAAGCAAGGAGAGGCATATATATTAAATTCAAATGTTAAACATAGAGCAGAGGCCGACATTGAATTTTGTGCATTAGATTTTAAAATGGTTCTTCCTCAATTTATGAAGCAGAAAATTGGTCTTTTTTCTGAGTTGGGTGAAAGCTGTACACGTATGGATTACGATTTTAAAGAATACACAGTAACTTGTATTAATAACGAGAAAAGCATGTCGTGTGAAATGACAGTTGATTTTAGAAAACAGGCTCCGATTTTTATCGTTTCACAAAGAACATCTGTTAAAGTAGATGGAAAAAACTTCGTGTTAGAACCCATGGCAATTTATAAGACAACAAAATATGTTGAACATCTGGAAATTGTTGATAGAGGGGAAATGGTAGTGATTACTGAAAAGTAAGGAAGGAGAAATATCATGGCAGACATTTTGGCAGGAGAATTGGTTGTAAAGGCACTTAAAGAAAATGGAATTGAGACTGCATTCGGATTAGTAGGAAACCAAATTTCACCAATTATGGTTTATGCAGAAAAATATGGAATTGAAATAATAGGTACTCGTCATGAACAGGGTGCAATTCTTATGGCAGATGGATGGGCACAAGTAAAGAGAAGTACTGGTGTTGCAATGGTAAGCGGTGGACCTGGATTCAGTAATTGTGTCAGTAGTATAATCAAAGCTTATTTTGCACAGACTCCTATTTTGATTATTGTAGGGGCAGCAGTCACAAGTAACCGAGAATGTAATGAATTACAGGATTTAGAACAGGTAGGATTTATTAAGCAATATACAAAATGGAGTGCTACAATCGGAAATCCGCTTAGAATAAAAGAATATATTGCAAAAGCTTTATACCTAGCAAAAACAGGGAAAAGGGGCCCCGTGGTACTGGAGATTCCTATTAATGTGTTAAAAACAGTAATCGAAGAAGAACAGCTTATTGAATTTAATAAAATAAACGCTTCTTTAAGTGTCAATGAGAGTGGATTGTCAATAGGACAAATTAATTTTATTGTCCAACAATTGAATAGGGCAGAAAGACCAGTTTTAGTGGTTGGAGATAGTGCTTATTATGCATTTGCGGAAGAATCATTAAAAGATTTTGCGGAATGTGTTAAAGTGCCGATTTATACAATTGGGAAAGCTAGAGGAATGTTGCAAGATACGCATCCCTGCTGTTTTGGAAATGGAAGGGTACTGGATGCAGGTGCACAGTTATATGCCTTGGAAAATGCAGACTTTATATTTTGTTTAGGCGTGACAGATAATTATGAGATGAACTTATCTTCTTGCGATTTGTATGATAAAAATGCAGTAGTTGTTAATGTGGATTTGGAATTTCAAGAAAATATTTTTAGAGACCAGAAGTTGCATTTGTTTTTTCAAGCCAATGTATGTAGTGCTTTAAAGCAGGTTAATGCTCTGATTCAGCAAAACGGATATAAAATTGACTGTAATAAATGGATGGTTCAAATTGCGGAGCAAAGTGAAAAAATCAATCAAGGATTTTCCAAAGACAGTGGAAATGGTCGCCTACATCCTTTGTATATCATTAAGTCTATCAGTCGTGTGATACAGGAAATGGACTCCATAGTGGTATTAGATGGCTCTAATGCAATGTTTTGGGGAACCTATGGATTTGAGTTTAATCAGATTGGGGCATTTATTAACGGACCAGATGGAAATCTGGGACCTATGGGATGTGGATTGGCTTTAGCATTAGGTGCAAAAGCAGCAGCACGGGAAAAGAAAGTTGTTCTTTACACAGGCGACGGTTCTTTTGGGTTTAATATTTGCGAATTAGACACTGCAAAAAAGTACAATTTGCCTATAACTATAGTTGTCCATAATGATAAAGCGTGGGGACTGTGTAAGAGTACTCAAGAAATTCTTTATGGTTCTACGGCAAATGTGGATTTAGAATTGGTCAGATATGATCAGATTGTGAAAGCATTTGGTGGTGAGGGTATGCTTGTAGAAGAACTAACAGATGGACTCGAGACTAAAATTACAGATGTATTAAAATCTGATGAGCTATTCTGTTTTAATATTCTATTTCCTGAGAAAATTTTCAGTCCAGGAACAATTGCATTTAATAAAATGCTTGAAAAAATGAAATAGGTTGGATAGGTGAATGTTATGAATATTGTTGTATGCGTAAAACAAATATTGAATAAACAAATTAATAAAGAAGATTTTATGATTAGTGAATATGATTGTCAGGCAATTGAACTTGGAATTGATTTTAAAAAGAAACTAGGAGGTACCCTGACTGTAATTTCGATGGGACCTAAAACTGGTAAAGAAATACTTGATTTAGCACTTTTGATGGGCGCTGATAAAGCAATATTATTGATGGATAAGGCATTAAGTGGCTCAGATACATTTGCAACTGCATATGCACTATCGAAAACAATTGAGACAATTGGAAATATAGGGGTAGTTATTTGTGGGAAAAGGAGTTTGGATGGGGATACAGGACAAGTTGGACCACAGATTGCCTCTAATTTGAATATTCCACAAGTTACTTATGTAACTGAAATACAAGAGATAAGAAATGAACATGCTATAGTAAAAGCAAAGAGTGAAATGGGATATCATATACTGAAAGTACAATATCCTTGTTTGTTGTGTGTCGAAAAAGGTATAAAGGCAGAAGAAACAATAGAATTACAAAATTTTAGAAATTTTAAAGATAAAAAAGTTGAAATATATTCAATTGAATCAATTGGAGTTTTGCCAGAAGATGTAGGACGAGCAGGTTCAAAAACAAGAGTATTGAAATCGTATGAGCCCGAAAACATTAGCAGATGTGAATACATAAATCAAGGAAGTATTGATAACAGTGTAAAGTATTTATTAGAAAAAGTATATGTGAAAAAGAATGTTTGATGTAACAGATGTATAACATAAAAAAGAATATGGAGGTAGAAAGATGTCGGAGCGAAGTTATAATGATGTTTGGATATTCATCGATGTTAGTGGAAATAAAATTGAGAAATATAATCTGCATTTGCTAGCACATGGAAGAGTACTGGCAGATCAAGCAAATGAAAGATTAGGTGTTGTTATCATAGGAAGTGATGTTAGTCAATATATTACCACACTGGAAAAATATAAAATTGATGATATTTATATCTGTGAAATAGATAAGGCGATAGTACATGATTATAATATTTACGCAGATATTTTAGAAGTATTAATAACACAGTACAATCCTAATATTTTTATATTTGCGTCAACTTTATTTGGAAAATCTATTTCTTCAAGAGTTGCAGCAAAGGTAAAGACAGGGCTTACAGCAGATTGTACCGAATTGGAACTTTTTGAAGAAGACAAAAAAATGCTAAAGCAGACCCGACCAGCTTTGGAGGGAAATGTTATGGCTCAGATTATTACAGAGCATAGTAAACCACAGATGGCTACAGTCAGAAAGAATGTTATCAATAACATGGAAATGGCTATGAATAACGGAAAACCACAGGTATATTATGTGGATTATAGAGAGGCACAGTTTAAAAGTAGCTTGGAGATTATTTCCAATGTAGTGAAAAAAAGCAATGAGGCAAATTTGGAAAAAGCAAATATTATTATTGCAGGAGGGCGGGGGATTAAGTCAAAGGCAGACTTTAAATTATTGGAAAAATTAGCGAAAGTGTTGGAGGGAAAATTAGCAGTTACTAGGGCAGTTGTAGACAAAGGTTGGTATAGCGAAGATATAATGATTGGACAAACTGGAAAAAAAGTACATTCAGATATATATTTTGCATTTGGTATTTCAGGTGCATTGCAACATACAGTTGCCATTGAATCAAAAAACATTGTGGCAATTAACATAGATAAGAATGCACCGATATTTAAAAAGGCAAATTATGGGATTGTAGGTGATTGTATGGAAGTTTGTAGAAGTATGTTAAGACAATTGGAAAATTAAGGTGATTTTTTATAATGAAAAATTTTTTATAAAAAAGTTTGTAGGCAAACTTTCAAACTATACGTATTCTATAATATTTTCTAATTATTAGGCGAACTGTTTGAAATTTGTGTTGTCGGTGGAAGAATGGCAACCATTACTCATGAGTACCGTGACAATAAAACTGCCCTTTCTGAAGATCCTATAGTTATACTATTGAATTTTTGAAAAACATGGAGAATGGTATTTAACTATGATAGCAATCTTTATAAAATGTGGGACTGTTATTCACTCTAATTAGTGTCTGCTGATTAGGCGGGTATTTGTAATTTCAAACTCTTGTATCTGCTCCAGCTATGTCAGAATCGGAACAGCAAAAGAGCACAAAGTATTCGCCTCTGAATTCTGAACAGATCCGTCACAAATATAGATAATGCGATAGAAGTCAGCTACGTTTCTTCTAGTTTTGTGGTAATGCAACTTATACTATAGCAACGTTTGCTTAGGCTGAAGGTAAGCTCCGCTTCGATTTTATCGGTATTATCCTGATACTCTTGTTTTCTATCAACTTTTGCTGTAGCACTTTGTCTGCCAAGCTTTGGACTTGACAATCGGATTCCATGCCCTTTGCAATAACTCCTGTTTTCTCTGCTCTGATATATCTGTTCTGTCAAAACACGTTCTAGATAATATCAGGTACGCTCTTTGAAGCGTTCTAACGTTTACGGTTATTCTAATTGTGACTCCATTGACTTCAAGTTCTAATGCGGATGTTCCTTTGGAATTATTGTGGATAGGTGGATTACCATCAGGAGTCATTATTTCCATAGGAACAGGTACGATGACCTGCTGGGTATGCTTTCGGCATAATTTCAAGACAGGTGAATATTTCGGAGGTACTTCCATTAGATGTCTGGTGATATGGAAATCATTTTTTAGATTCACTTTTGTGCTTACTGAACCATAATTTCTATTGGAATATTGGTAAAGGCTGCTACGCACTGCAGATGCGGCAAGGCCTTGGCAAATATCCCAATAGAAATGGATAAGTAGTCAAGCACAAAATAGGCGATTTCCGAGTAACGGAACTTTGATTTCCAAAATTCCGGATTCACGATTTCGAGCTTCAAGAATATTCAACATGCTTTTCGTACAGAACGCATACAATAATAATAAATTATATTTGGTAATAAGCCAATATAAGGCGGTTTTCGTATCCGGAATATAGGTTTCCTTTGCTCTGGAATTATGGTTTCTTAATGCGGTTCTTCCGCAATTATCCGTTATTATTGTTATATCCCATGTACCTCAACTTTGCTTCAAGCAACTGCCTGCCACATCTTCCATACATTGTACGTTTTATCATTTTTAATCTGCTATTAGTTCCTTCCACAAATCCATTACTGTAATCATATGCTACAGCATTTTCAACTGCATCTATATCTCTTTTTAATCCCTCAGCAAAACTTCTTAAGGGTTTAAGAAGACTTTTACTATATTTTTCAACAAACAAATAGAGCATCGGCACATTATGATTTTTAAAAATATTTCTAAACTCTCTTATGCAGCATTGAAGTTCCCAAATATTTGGATACTTTTCATAAATATATTCCTTATGATTATCTGAAAGTTCAGTATTCATCCACATGTACCTAAACACACCTTCTCGTGTAATATAATCTTTATCTTTTCCCTTACTGCCGGTTTTGTATTTTAAACACTCTGTCATTGTTCTGACATATGGCTGTGGCTCAAAACATTTATTTTCTTTTTTCTCTATTTTGCACAAATAATCAAAAGCATTGCTTTTGGATCCAGAATATCCTTTTTCGTATACTGCTTTTACAGTTTTGCTTTTACTCCATCCTTCTTTAAGACAATCTATAATAAAATCATGAAATGGATCAAGTTTGCTTTGATGAATTCCATACATACTTAATTCTTTTGGATCACCTTTACGATATTTTGCAATTGTGTTACGACCTATTCCCATACGTTTGGAAATTTCACGGTAACTACAGCCTTCTTTTAAAAAAATTTGTATTTGGCAGATCATTTGATAACGTTTTTCTGAAAAAGCAGCATAATTATCCACATCAGATGCGATTTTTTTTACAATGTTCTTCTGCATCGATAGATATATCATTGTGTGGGATACTTATTGTTGCAGGGATTTCTTGATTCAGAGCTTTTTTTATTGTTTCCAGTAGGTTCTGATGTAAATGAAATCGGTCTGCCACCTGCATTGCATCGGGTAATTCTTCTGATATTACTTTCGCATATGCACTTGCCCTATCTCTTGTAACCACTTTAACATTTTTATTATTCTTAAGCCATTCACGCAATGTATCCCCATTTCTTCCATTCAACAATGTTATAGGCTCGTGCGTTTTTTCATTTACTATGATAGTCCCATATGTATGGCGCTTTTTATATGCAAAATCATCCACACCTATTACATCACTAACTTCCGGTTGGGGAAGAGATTCATATCTTTTTAAAAGTAATCGTATTACGGTATCGCCACTAGTTTTTATCCCTAATGTGCTGCAGACACGGGCACAGCCTTCACAACTTGTTTCAAGAGCCAATGTACAGATAAAATCAGCACATCTTTCTGTCATACGACTATAATTATTAAGGAATCCATCAAAAGTCTCAGCAATAGAAACAACCTCACATTTGTCATTCAAACATGCATACTCATGTGAACAAATTTCAAGTTGAACATTTTTTCCTAAAATAGGTAAATCCTGTACTTTACGAGTATATGTTCCATGATATTTTTGTGTTATACGATTACACTTTGGACATTTACAGCTGCTTGAAGTTGATTTCATCTGAATTATAATTTTATCACTTTGCTGATCAATATCTGTTATCATCAAATCCTTTTCCGGGTAAAATTTATCTAAGCATAATGTATTATTAGACTTTGCCATAAATAATTCTCCTCATACATCCTAATACAAACATTATACTATATATCTGAACATACTAAAAGAACTAAAACGGATAATTGCGGAAGAGCCCTTAATGCAGGAATATTCATGCTAGCTGGGCATTGCACTTTTGTACCATTGTTGCCCATTCCTTTAATCGAACATTGAGTGCGATGAGCGAAGTTTGAGAATTCATAGACAAGACTTCCAATCGAGTATAAAAATTTTATTTGTTAGGTCTATTTTCTCAAATTTGTTGGTCCAGTTCTATGTGCAGACTATGAAACACTTGCGTGAAATGATTGCATTTCCTAGCAATCATTATAATTTAACTTGTTTGAGGGAATATACCCTTAGATTAGGTGCTTACGTTTTTGTAAGTATTCTTTGATTTCGCTCGGGTGATTCTTTCCGACTACTTTTCCCAGAATATCAAAGCGGTCATGTTCTTTAACTGGAATCGGATGATATTTTTCGTTGAGAGATACGGGAAATACTCCGTTTTTATCATCCAGAAATTTTTTGATATAAGCATCTCCATTCAGAGAGAAGATGCCGATTTCCCTGTTTTTAACGATATCCTGCTTTAATACCCAAGCAATCTATCCGTTTTCAAATTCTGGTTCCATACTGTCACCACTGATTTTGACACCATAGGTTGCAGTTTTCGGGATAATATCCTTGGAGAGCCGGATGGTTTTCTTTACACCGTCCACAAGATAGTTGCCGATTCCGGCAGATACAGTATTCTTATACACATCTACAAATCTGATAAACGGAATAATTGTAGCGGATTCTTTTTCGTATTTTCCGGTATCATGTAGCAATTCGATGTAGTCCAGAACTTTTTCCTTTCCTTCCTCATTCAGGGAGGAAAGCGGAACAGCCGGATTTATTCCAAAATATGACTCATATATATTTATGATATTAAGAACTTTACATACCGCAAGGAAAGTGGTAACACTTGGTTCGGTAGCATTTTTCTCCCTTTTGGAAATCAGAGTTTGGTATTACGGTAAGTGTTGGTATGTCATTTAATAAGATATTTGCAAAGCTCGGTTCTGATTGTAAAAAAACGATGCCATCACAACCATGTATAAGGAGGAGTTTCGGACAAAAGCATGGAATCTTCCAGCTTCTGATTTATTATATGTGGGAAGAAGTACAGACAGTAAATTGCGGAAAATGGGCATTCATACCATAGGTGATATAGCTAGTGCTGACGAAAAGTGGTTGAACAGTTATCTTGGTGAAATGGGAAGTATTTTGTGGGCATTTGCAAATAGCTATGATACTTCACCGGTAAGAAAAGAGGATACATCAGTCTCAGTTAAGTCAATTGGAAACAGTACAGCCACTCTAAGAGATTTAGAAAATGACGAAGATGTAAAAATTGTATTGTATGTTCTTGCAGAGAGTGTTGCAGCGAGATTAAGAGAAAACGGTTTTCGTTGTAGGACAGTAGAAATAAGTATTCGTGATAATGAGCTGTATTCATACACAAAACAGACAAAGGTTTCAAATGCTACGAATATTACAAAAGAGATTGCTGATGCTGGATTCAGGCTTTTTAAGCAAAGCTAAACTGGCAGAAGCCGTTCAGAAGTGTTGGTATTCGTGGAGCAGACCTTGTAAACGACAACTATTGGGAGCAGCTGGATTTATTTCAAAATGCAGAATTGAGAGACAAAATGATGAAGGTGGATGCGGCGGTTGATGACATAAGAAGACGATTCGGTTTCTACAGTATACAACGAGGACTGATGCTGGGTGATACGATTCTTTCAGCAGTAAATGCAAGGGAAGAGTATACACTTCATTATCCATACCATTATTCTTGATGTTACCATAGTAACCAATGTAAAAGAAACAGATAATTATATATCTGCGGTAAATGATATCTCAGACTATGTTACCGTAGAGAAGGAGATATATGAGAGTAGAAAAATTTATAACCTTGCAGGGGCAGGAGAGATACATGGTTGTTGATTCACAAGCAGAACCTGTATTGGTAATTAACAGATTCTTAAAGTTTAAGGATAACGCAGGAAAGGCTCGAAATACGCTTAGAGCTTATGCGTATCAGCTATCATTATATTTTGAATATCTTGAGCAGAAAAAATTAGATTATCGAGAAGCAGTATTAGAGGATATAGCTGCATACATGCGATGGTTGCAGAAGTTGGAACGACAAGATGGAATTGTTGAGATGAGGAAATCTGGCAGGTCTTTAAGAAATGTAACTATAAATACCTATGTGTCAACGGTTACGGAGTTTTATTCGTTTCTAATGAGAATCGAAGATGATAAAAATAAATTATCAGAGAAGTTAAAGATTCAACTATCAAGTAGCAAAAGAGGTTATAAGGATTTTTTATATCATGTCAATAGGGGTAAGAACTTTGATGGAAGATATTTAAAATTAAAGGAAGAAAAAATAGAGAAAAGAGTGTTGGAACCGCTTGAGGTTCAACAACTAGTTGATGCTTGTAGAAATGGCAGAGACGCTTTTTTATTAACCCTCTTGTATGAGACGGGATTTCGCATTGGTGAATGTCTAGCGTTGTGGTTGGAAGATATTGATATTGTAGCAAGAACAATAACAATCATGGATAGAGGATATTTATCAAATAATGCAGAGATAAAAACAGTAACAAGTGAAAGAACGATTAATGTTTCTGAGAACCTAATCAACAGATTTTTGGATTATGTAGCGGATTATCATGATGAAACTATAGAAACAAATTTTGTCTTTTTTAAAATAACGGGTATGCACCAAGGGGAACCACTTGACTATCAATGCATAGATGCCCTTTTTAAAAAACTTAGAAAAAGGACTGGGATATATGCGACTCCACATTCTTTTAGACATACTCATTTTGATAAGTTGAGAACAGAAGGATGGGGATTTGAGAAAATACAGAAAAGAGGCGGATGGTCCAATGTGCAGACTCCTATGTCAACTTACTCACACCCGTCGGAAGATGAAATTAGAAACGAATGGCAAAAAGTAGAAAAAAGATTTGAAATTAAAGGTGGTGAAAATAAAAAGTGACATTAAAATTAGCAAAAGAACCAGATAATTACCAAAAGAACACTATGCTAGAGACTATTACAGGATATTTTGATAATGATATCTGGGACATCAATACAGAAGAGATGCAGGAACTGATGAAGTATAATGAAAGAATTAACAGAAAACAGCATAATCTTAATTTTTCTGGTATCCCGGAACCAATAAAATTAGAAGCAAAATATTGGATTTGGTGGAGATTTACTAACGATACAATAACTGCACATTCAGCGTTTGGAGTTGTACTAGTGTTGAGAAAGATAGGTGAATTTATTGAAAATTATTATCCTGAGATTGACTCAATTAGGAGAATACCATATGAAAAATATAGACTTCAATGGACGAATTTTCTTTCAACACAAGGTTATAATGTTAAGAATGGAAATGCGTGGTGTGGAACATACCATATGTTCTATAAGTTTATTAATGACTTTTATGATGACAGGGATGAATTCGAGAAAGACATTTGGGACTGTAGAAAGATCGATGGAGCATCTATTACAAAAACATCGACTTCATATCTGCTAAATTTTACAGATGTACCTTTGAATTTTATGTCACTTGCAAAGAAATATCTAAAATACCGGACAACGATATATAGTTATTCACAGTGTAGGGCAGACCTGATTGCAATCAGATGGTTCTTCATTGGAATTCATATGCAGGAGCCTGAGTGGACAGATTTACAAAAATTAACAAGAAAACATATGGAGTGCTTTTTTTCATGGTATCGAACACAAACAATCGGAAAAAAAAGAAGTATTATGAGTATTTAACGACAATCAGATCGTTTCTTGAATACATTCAGAGAGCTGGATATTCAGAAGCACCAAAAATTTCAGTAGCATGCTTGATATTTCAGGAAGATATTCCAAGAATGCCAAGGAAATCAGAGGAAGAGATTAAGTATATTCCAGAAGAAGTTATTCGACAGTTTGATGAACACATTGAAGAAATCAAGCCGGAAAGATATGTGCCTGTGGTCATTGTTATGAGAGCGAGTGGTTGGAGAATTTCGGATGTATTGAGCCTAAGATATGATAAATGTCTTGAGCATACATCAAAAGGATGGTACTTAAAAGGTGACATTTCAAAGGTTGCACTGAGAGATCATAGAATTCCAATTACGGAGGATGTAGCTAAGTGTATTGCATCATATGCTGAAGAAGTTGCTGAAAAAAGCACATCGTTTAATAATCCGCATAAGCTGTTATTTAACACATTTCATGGTCAAAGAAGGGGCATCAGTTATACCGCATCAGAGGTGCTCCAAGCTATTAATAAATGTGCTGAAATTAATGATATTAGGGATATGAATGGAAAAAGATTCCATTTTAAGAACCATGCCTTTAGACATACAAAAGCTGTAGAATTAATAAACAATGGAATGAATGTATTACATGTTCAAAAGTGGTTAGCACACGCATCACCAGAAATGACAATGCGATATGCAAAGATTCTGGATGATAATATGAGGACTTCTTGGGAAGAAATTATTAAAAAAGGATTGTTCCGTATAGATACAGAGGGAAATGCAGTAGGAATTAACCCTGATAGTGAACCGGATGAAGATCTTATAGAATGGGAGTACATAAAAAATAATCTTGATGCTGTTAGACTTCCGTTAGGTTATTGCATGAAACCATCAAAAGTAGATTGTAGAATGCAGCAAAATCCATGTCTCAACTGTCACAGTTTATGTACAACACCGGATTTCATCCCTGAGTTTAGAAAGGAAATTCGTGAAATAGAAAAGATTATTAAGATAGGGCGCAGTCAAGGTCGTACTGTCTGGGTGGAGAAAAATGAAAGCTTATTAGAACAGTATACTAAGGTATTAAAAACATTGGAACAGGGAAAGATACATGGTATTTCAAAAGCAAGTAGAGAGTACATAAAAGAGGAGAATGATCATGGTAAATGAAATCCATAGAAATACAAAAGGATTGGATGATTATCGCAAAAAGAAGCAGGCAGATTGTAGCAAACGAGTTGATGATGCAATTAGACAGCTTATATTTGAAAATAAAGCCATTTCATTTAATAGTGTGAGTGAAGCTGCAGGTGTTTCTAAAAAATATCTTTATGAGCATTTTTACGATAGAATCAATGAATTGCGAGAAAATCAAGGCAAAAGAAAAAGAATCAAAGGTCTGATAAAATCAGATAAGAGTAAAGATGTTATTATACAAGCTAAGGATAAAAGAATTAAGGAGTTAGAAGAACGCGTCAGATATCTGGAATTGTTACTGAATAAGCAATGTGCAGATATTTATGATAATTTATAGTTAATATGCAGATACATGAAGATTTTATGTGGTGAGAGAACTATGTACAAATGTTACTACAGTAAAACCACTATAAACACAAGAGTTGACGGAGTGACGGTCTATATAAGGTTCATCCACATGGTTACTTTTAGGAACGGTACATTTGGTGTAATACACTGATGTATTCGCAATTTGCATTGGAGGTAGGATTAATGCAGGAAAAAAGTTTATCGGAAAGACAGAAGGAAATATTGGCAGAGATTATCAAATTCAACAAAGAGAATGGGTTTTCACCGACGGTCAGGGAACTGTGCACATTGGTTGGACTTAAATCAACATCAAGTATGGCAGCACAGTTAAGTAATCTAAGAGATTCAGGTCGTATCACATGGATTGAATCAATGCCAAGAACAATAACAGTTGTGGAGAAAGGAGTGACTGAAGCATGAATACGAATAAAGTGGATGTGACTGCTGTGTTTAGTAAAGAGGGACACCTAAAGCCTGTCAGTGTTATATGGCAGGATGGGCACATTTATGAGATTCAACGCATTACAGATATCAGGCGTGCTGACAGTCTAAAGGCTGGTGGAGTAGGAATGAGATATACCTGTATAATAGATGGGAAAGAAAGCCATTTGTTCTATGAGGATAACAATATGTGGTTTGTAGAGGGAAGATCCGGAGCCTGATTATATACAAAGATATGTAATCAGTTGGCTTCGAGTTCAGCATATGCAGGGGCATAAATGGTATGCGACGGAACTCACGGCAGGAAGACTTGCAAAGGTGATTTCCCTTTCCTTTTCAAGTACAAAATGAAACTTGTTGATTTTGTATTGTAAAGGAGCAGACTGAGATGAAAGAAAATGAAGTAATTGAATTTCGCTGCAAAAAATATGGCAGACACTTTTGGGATTATTTAATCCAGAATGATGATTTGGTAGTTGTACAGGCTGTCTGTATGAAATGCGACAGATGTAAGAGAACGTTAGTATTTAATAAATATACGGAAGGTTATTTGATAAGCCACAGTAAAAAAGGCAGATTTAAAATATAAAATTGAATTATGGCTCACCTGATAAGGGCGGCATATTTCATAAAAAGCTACACAGGGTGTAGAGAAGTATTGTCAAATACCAGAGACGCAGGGAAAGTTGGGTAAAGCAGTTTACCTGATTTTCTTTGCGTCTTTTTGTTTAGCGTTATGTAAGTCAAATAAAGTAATCATACCATTATATCTTTCTATGTATGAAAAATGTCGATTTATGGTTGCAATTACAGGAAAATAATGGTAAAATTATAGTTACAACTGAATATTGAAATGTCTAAAATCAAATGAATGAATATTAAACTTAGAAAAAATGTGAAAAAAATTGATAAGAATGAATATTTTAAGTGTATTGTAAATTAGTGAAAAGACATATGCTAGGATTAATTTAGAAAGGAAGATTAGATAGAAAAAGTGATTAGGCAAAGATGAAGAGATAGATTTTAATACATATTTGATTTAATAAAGAATAATTTTAAAGACTTACATAACAAAATTTAAGAAACGATTGAAGAAGTGGAAATTTAGACTTTGAGAGAATTTTCTGTTTTGTTGTGGAGGTCTTTTTTATTTGCCTCCACGGAAAAATTTAGTACAAAGGAGGTGAAGCAGAACATGGGAACTCAGGATAAAGTATTCAATGCAGAAGTCATGGGAAAGCAGTTAAGAAAATTGAGAAATTCTACAGGCATGAATCAGGAAATATTTGCAGAGAAATTGAATCTCAGTAAAGATACAATATCCAATTATGAAAGAGGAGTAACATTAATTCCTCATGATGTAATAACGATACTTTGTCAGAAGTTCAATGTGTCTGCTGATTTTTTCTATTTTGAGATAGACAAGCCTCTGGTGGAGGATGACAATATTGCCAATGCATTTACAAAAGAGCTGGAAGAATGTTCTGAGTTTGAAAAGAAGCAGCTTATGGAAATGCTGAAAATATTACGAATGAAACCAGTAGCCGTATAAAATTCGTAAAATCCTACGACTAAATATTGGAATTTCGGAAGGACGCTCCGTTTTTGGATGCGTCTTTTTTTTGTACAATTTAACCATGGTTGATGACCGAAGCAATGTCAGGAGGTACAGATTTCCGAAGGAAAGAGCAAACAAACACTGATGCGGCGGAAGGTTCTGAAACCTTTCTGAACTTTGAAAACTGAATAGGACACGGCGATTCCGTTAATTATTTCTCGCCTGACATTTTGTCGGGTGGCGATGCCCCATTTCGTGCGATGACTGACCTCACATTTATGCTGATTATGAGAAACAGATATTATGTGTGCCTGTGAAGGTCAAGAGCAGAGGGCAGAGCCTACCGGATTAGCACCCGGAGATAGTTAGTTTAATAACGCATTCGGATTTCAGCGAAAAGCATTTCCGAGGAGTGGCTACCGATGCAAGTCCTTGATGGGCATGGATACTACATTATGAGTGCAGCTGGCACAGAATCGCTTTACCCCGCCGGGGGATGAGTCAGAGAGACTTGAGAAGATATTGGAAGGCTATGCTTTCCACATTGTCTTCTCACACAAAGGGATTTAGCATTGACAACCTGTGCCGGACAAATAATGGACCAAGAGACAGTGAGGAGATGTTAAGTCTCATTATGTGAGGAGATAATATCGCGCGAATATCAAATCAAACATAGGGAAATATCAAAAAGGTTTCCCAACAGTTCTAAACAATATTTATTTAGTGAAGGAGATTATTACGATGAATAAAGCAGTAATTTATATCAGTGGAACAACAAATGAAACAGTAAACA
>JGI24709J26583_10000753_pt1 | contig 27371 bp, 20 predicted proteins | sample BioPla2DNA1_FD_26583 | JGI IMG/M metagenome (IMG submission 26583) | reverse complement strand
TATTGTTCTAAAAATTATGTTCAATGACAGATGACAATGAACTGAAAAATATATTATTGTGTCGTTTCCAGAAAGTCGAAAACGCGCTGATTGAAATCTTTTGACTCCTCAAAGCAAGCATGCCCTAATCCGGGATATACATACAGTTCGCTGCCGGCAATCTGTTCGTTCATCTCGTAGGAGGACTGTATTCCAACGACTTTATCTTCTTCTCCGCCAACAATCAGTGTCGGACAGGTAATGTTCTTCAAATCGTGAAGAATATCAAATCAACCGTCTTGCGAATGGTCTGAACAATTTCCACAGGGAAGCGCAGACGATTCTCGAGGCTTCCGCCGTATTCATCCGTCCGTTTGTTCCAAATGGGGGACATGAATTGGTCAATCAAATATCCTGAGTGGGCATGGACTTCGATCGCGTCAAATCCGGCATTTACAGCAAATTGTGAAGCTTGAACCCATAAATCTAACAGTTCATGAATTTCTTCGACGGTGAGAGCCCTGCAAATCAAATTGGGATCATAAAATGAGGGGACCTCCGAGGCTGAAATGGGAACGCGTTCGCCAATACCGGGCATACCGTTACGACCCGTTCCGGGACCCATCGATAAACAAATTTTAGCACCCCAGCGCTGTACGCGTTCGCACAATACCGTTGCTTTTGGGAGCGCTCTGTTATTGTCGAGACCTAACGTATAGCCTCCTTGAGCGGTCATCTCGTTCAAAAACGAGGATCCGACAATGATCATGCCTATTCCGCCGCGAGCTCGCTCCTCGTAGTACTTCATACCTTCTTCGCTCTCAGTACCATCTTGTTGAGGCGTGAAGGTTCCCATCGGCGACATGACCAGACGATTTTTAAGATGCATTTTTCCTATTTTCATAGGATCAAATAGTTTGGCATACTTGTTGTTCTGCATAATCTGTACCTCCTGCTTTTCCAATGCTGATTTTTAGCCTATTCTCCTAAATAAATACTAACATAACTAAAATACTTGTCTAAAGTGCATTATTTTTGGCTGTGTCGAATTTTTAAGATAACAAGAATCACACGGCGTTTCGCACGGCTTCTACGGTCGCTTTGGCTAAGTCTCTTAGGTTCAAATCCTCGTATGTTCTCACGTAGGTCTTAATGTCATCGCCAATCGGATCGATCCAATGAGAGTCAATGTCTGAAAGACCGAACATGACGCCGTAAATCGTGGCTATTTGAGCCGCGTTACAGTCAACGTCCTGCCCGCACATCGCAATGATATTCATGCATTTGTTAAAATCATCACCCGCGAAATACAGGGCGACGACTTCGGCCGCGGCGTTGGGGTAGGCGTGAATCCAGTTGTATTCTTTGAATTTTTCTTCGCACGCTCTCCAGGCGGGGAGCCACTCAGAGCTCATTAAACACTGCTGATACGCGAAGTTCACAACGGAGTAGTACTCGCTCTCTTTTGGAATCATGCCGAGGACCTTCTTCAACAGCGTCGCGACATCGGGTTCTATGTACGCGCCGGATACGAGAAGAGCGTTGAAGATCTCACCGATGATGCCGTTGTTGACGTGAGCAACAGAACCGTCGATCCACGCCAAGCGCGCGGCCTCGCGGTAATTCCCCGGCGCCACCATGCCGCAAATGGCGCCTTTCATCTGTGCTCCAATCCATTCTCTCCACGGATTTCCAATTACAGCGGACTTCGGCGGTCTGATCCCCTGCATAATATTGGCTAATGCCGCTTCTTCCGCGGACCATCCGGAGGGAACGAATCCGACCCAATACGTCGCCAAAATATCGGCTGTCACGTCATAACCGTACTCCTTGAAAGCCTCTAAGAAGGCGATTTCGTACGTGATGTCGTCGTTGTAGGTCTGAGGAGGATTCACATAAGACGTTATCTCACCAAATACGTCGTACAGCATGTCGGTCGTATATCCCTCAATAGCTGTTCCAAGAACAGATCCGATGACTTGGGTTACCCAACCGGCGTAGGTCCTCTCTTCGAAATCGTCGCTGGCTATGTCGTATCCGGCATCTGCAGGAAAATCGACATCCGACTCATATTCGGAAAAGGAGTTATATTGCTTGTAATTCCAATAAGGATGATCCGGAATTTTCGGGGCGTTCTCGAGCTCAAACATAATCTGAGCGCGTATACGAACGAGATCGGGAGCGTTTTCTTCCTTGTAAGCCTTATAGGCGGGCTCGATAAGAGCTTCCGCCTTGCTCACGTCATAGCCCATGCTTCCTACACTCGCAATTCCCCCTACGAGCACGCTTTCAGGCGCACCTGAACCGGTTACATTGCTGTGGAAATGCTTCCGCGCCTTCTCATAATTATGATCAGGAGCGGATGCAAGTCTCTCCGCCCACCTCTCAATCGCACTGTCATTCTTCGGCTTCTTAGCGTTCTGTGTTAGTTCATAACAGTATTCCCATGCGCGTTTCATCGTTCAACCTCATGTCTAGCTCTAAAGAACGGCGCTTCGCACGGCTTCTACTGTTGCTTTGGCCAGATCTCTTAGGTTCAAATCCTCGTATGTTCTCACGTAGGTCTTAATGTCATCGCCAATCGGATCGATCCAGTGCGAGTCAATGTCGGAAAGGCCAAACATGACGCCGTAAATCGTGGCTATTTGAGCCGCGTTACAATCAACGTCCTGCCCGCACATCGCGATGATATTCATGCATTTGTTAAAATCATCACCCGCGAAATACAAGGCGACGACTTCGGCCGCGGCGTTGGGATAGGCGTGAATCCAGTTGTATTCTTTGAACTTTTCTTCGCATGCTCTCCAAGCGGGGAGCCACTCTGAATTCTTCAAACATTGCTGATACGCGAAGTTCACGACGGAGTAGTACTCGCTCTCTTTCGGGATCATACCTAGGACCTTCTTCAACAGCGTCGCGACATCGGGTTCTATGTATGCGCCGGATACCAGAAGCGCGTTGAAGATCTCACCGATGATGCCGTTGTTAACGTGAGCGACGGAGCCGTCGATCCACGCCAAACGCGCGGCCTCGCGGTAATTCCCCGGCGCCACCATGCCGCAAATAGCGCCTTTCATCTGAGCGCCGATCCATTCTCTCCACGGGTTGCCAATTACAGCGGACTTCGGGGGCCTGATTCCCTGCATGATGTTTGCCAAAGCCGCTTCTTCCGCGGACCATCCGGAAGGAACAAAGCCAACCCAATACGTCGCCAAAATATCGGCTGTCACGTCATAACCGTACTCTTTGAAAGCCTCCAAGAAGGCAATTTCGTACGTGATGTCATCGTTGTAGGTCTGAGGTGGATCAACATAAGCATTGATCTCGCCGAACACGTCGTACAGCATGTCGGTCGTATATCCCTCAAGCGCCGTTCCGAGAACGGATCCAATAACTTGGGTTACCCATCCGGCATAGGTTCTCTCTTCGAAATCGTCGCTGGCAATGTCGTATCCGGCATCTGCAGGAAAATCGACATCCGCCTCATATTCGGAAAATGAGTTGTATTGTTTATAGCTCCAATAAGGATGATCCGGAATTTTCGGGGCGTTCTCGAGCTCAAACATAATCTGAGCGCGTATACGAACGAGATCGGGAGCGTTCTTTTCCTGATAAGCCTTATAGGCGGGCTCGATAAGGGCTTCCGCTTTGCTCACGTCATAGCCCATACTTCCTACGCTCGCTATTCCTCCTACGAGTACGCTTTCAGGCGCGCCTGAGCCTGGCACATTGCTGTGAAAATGGGCGCGCGCCATTTCATAATTGTGGTCAGGAGCCGACGCAAGTCTTTCTGCCCATCTTTCAATAGCACTATCATTCTTCGGCTTCTTAGCGTTCTGTGTCAGTTCATAACAATATTCCCATGCGCGTTTCATCGTTCAACCTCCTCTTTGTTGAAGTGCGTTCTTTATAACTTTTTGTCAGTTCCTAATCTTTTGTCAGTCTCGAAAACTGTCCCTCATGAAAGACTAAAAGCAAGGCCGTTCCGTTTGCCCATAGTCTAAAGGGCTCAGAACATTTCTTCAACAGACCGTGCTGCTGATCCTATTGTCACCCTTAATTCCTCTTTAATTACTCTGTTGCCTTCTGGAATTACTCTGCTGCCTTCTCTGTTGCCTTTTTTCTTCTAAGAGACTTGCCATGAACGATTCTGTCTTCTCGTCTTATTCTCACGATTGAAATCACGGTTAACGCGATAATGGTAACGGCATAAGGAACCATGAAAACAAGATCCGTCGGTAAATTCTGAAGTTGCAAATACTTTGCCGTCGCATCAGCGCCTCCGAAGATAAATGATGCTCCTAGAGAGCCAACCGGAGACGCGTTCGCTATGTTCATGATGGACATGCCTATAAAGCCTCTTCCGGCTACCATATCTCTCGAAAACCATGTGACGTAGGACATCGACATGAAAGCTCCGCCGAATCCTGCAAACACGCCGGACAACAAGAAGGAGATATACTTTATTTTCGGCACAGATATTCCTACGGACTCAACGGCTTCCGGAGCCTCTCCAACGGCACGCATGCGTAAACCTATTCGAGTCTTATATATGAGGAACCATGCGAAAAATACCATCGCAAAGGATACGTAGGTAAGCAGATTATGCCCTGACAACACATCCCCAATGTAAGGAATATCTTTTATCAAAGGGAGATCGATTCTGGGAATACTCATACTTCTTAAAGCTTCAGCCGTTGTGGCCTTTGATCCTGTCAACAAGAACATGACAAAAACAGTTCCCCCAATAGAAGCCATATTCGTAGCAATGCATGTAAGGTAAAGATCTGTCTTAATCACAAGAAAACAGTAGCTAATGATTGTCGCCATCAGCATAGAACCTAGAACTGCAGTCAAAAGACCAACAATCCAACTTTGCGTTATGGCGCTAAAAACGACTCCTGTCAGAGCAGCAACGAGCATCATGCCTTCCAAAGCCAGATTTAATACGCCGGCTTTTCTTGATATGACAGCACCTAAAGCAGCAAAAATCAGTGGAGTAGATAACCTGATAATTGTAAACAGAAATTCTACTAGCCAATCTAAATCCATTCGTTGACCTCCTTTCTCTATGCCGGTTGCTCTTCTTTCGCCAAATCATCCTGAGCCTGTTTATATATGATTTTGTTTCTTGTTTTTGCAAGGAACATCTGAGCGGCAACCAACAGGATTACGATGGCCTGAATCACTTGAATGAACTCCGCGGGAACCTCTGTTGAAAGATTCACAACATCCGCCCCGGTTCTTATGTACGCGAGCAACAATGCCGTGACCGGTATGAGCGCCGGTTTACGCCTTGCTAAGACCGCGACTAATATTCCGTCCATACCGGCTGTAGGAGCAGCGATGATCCATTGATAGCGAGTGTACATTCCAAAGATCTCAATACAACCCCCCAGTCCCGCGAGAAACCCGCCGACAATCTGCGCCGCGATAAGATTCTTATTCACATTTATTCCGGTGTACTCGGCAAAAAAACGATTCGAGCCTACGATGCGGATAGCGCCGCCAAACGGGGTCCGGTAAAACACAATGACAGTCACCGCGACTGCGATCAATGCAAGGATAAGACCCAAGTGCACATTTGTTCTCGGAATGAGGATTGGAAGCTTGAGCTCGTTAGGAAGTCTCCATGATCCGCCCATCGCAATCGTCGTATCTCGCATGTAATAAAAAAGGATAAAGGAACTCAAGTAGTACATGATCTTGTTCATCATTAACGACGATACGATTTCGTTAACATTGAGTTTCGCTTTTAGGACAGCGGGAACAGACGCTACAGCGACTCCTACCATACCGGCTATGAGAAACAATAATATGATCATCAGAAAAGAAGGGATGATACCGCCGGGAATGCTTAGAGCTATCCAGCTCGTAATGCACCCGCCCATAATAAAAGCTCCTTCCCCTGCAAGGTTAAACTCATTTACTGAGTACATAAAACACATGCAAAGACCGGTGAACATGAGAGGGATGGCCTGCTCAATAATGTTTCCGACACGCCTCAAATTTGTGAAAGGACCGATAATAAACTGGCGTACCGTTCCTGCGGGGTCATCGCTAAAAATGAGCAATAAAGCGAGAGCAAGAGCATAGGCCAGGAGAATCGCTACAATTACCCTAACCACCTCAAAAGCAATCTCAACTCTTCTTGCTTGGGACATCTTATCGTTGTTAAGGAATTTCTTAATCATATTAATGCCTCCAGTTCTTCCACGGGCATCCTTTTCAACCCAAGCATATATTCACCTAGCGTTTCTTCATCCACCTCATCTGCCTGAGGGAAAATGGCTACGATCTGGCCTTTCCACATGACCATGAGGCGATCTGACACTTCGAGAATTTCGTTAAGATCCGCAGACACTAGGATGACGCCCATATCGTTTTCTCTGGTCATTTCTATGAGCAGTTTTCGAATCATTTCAGTTGTATTTACATCAATGCCGCGAGTGGGTTGATTGGCAATGATCACATTCGCTCCCGATGTCAGCTCTCGAGCCACAACAACCTTTTGTATATTTCCACCGGATAAATATCGAACGAGCTGATTTCTGTTATTACAGGCAATCTGAAATTTTTCAATATAACGATCAACTAATGTGTTAATTTTCTTCCTGTTTAGAAACAATCCTTTTCTAAATTCCTTGGAGAAGATTCGATTGGCCATGATGTTATCTTTTACAGAAAGATCCACCGAGCAACCCGTCTTCATTCTGTCCTCCGGGATCATGGCAAGACCTGTTTCCCTTATCTGGTTAACGGTCATTCCCATCGTCGTTTGCCCGTTTATCGAAACAGAGCCGCCTTCATAAGACGATATTCCTGCGATAACATCACAGAGTTCGCTTTGTCCGTTTCCTTCAACGCCGGCAATGCCAAGCACCTCCCCCGCCCGCAAATTGAAAGTAACATTATCAAGCTGCAATACTCCCTCTCTACTTCTATGGGTTAGATTCTTGACTTCTACTAAAATATTATCCGGTTCAGAAAGCGGCTTATCGATCTTTAAAATGACATCCCTTCCAACCATCATTCTGGAAAGCTTAACTTCATCAAGCTCGCTTACGTCACCTGAACCGACGACTTTTCCTCTTCTCAGCACAGTAACGCGGTCACATAACCTCATGACTTCTTCCAGTTTGTGCGAAATGAAAATAATAGAGTGTCCGTCTTCCTTCAACATCTTTAATTGTTCAAACAATTCGTCAGTTTCTTGCGGCGTCAAGACTGCTGTCGGTTCATCCATGATGAGCACTTTCCCTCCGCGGATTAGAACCTTCAGTATTTCCACAATCTGTTTTCGACCAACCGAGATGTCTTTAATTTTGGCTCTTACATCAATCGTAAAATTGTATTTATCAGCAATGGCCTGCGTCATGCGAACCGCTTCTTCAAAATCGAAGATTCCGTTCTTAAGGGGCTCAATGCCCATGACCGCATTCTCCGCGACCGTCAAGGAAGGCACGAGCATGAAATGCTGATGCACCATGCCAACGCCTTTAGCAATGGCGTCTAGGGGACTTGAAAAACGCGACTCTTCTCCTTGGATAAAAATCTTGCCGGTCTGGCAATCTTCCATGCCGAAGAGAATCTTCATCAGCGTTGTTTTACCCGCTCCGTTTTCACCTATTAACGCATGAATTTCGCCTTGATCAACAGAAAAACTAACATCAGTATTCGCAACAAAGCCATTCGGATACACTTTTGTGATGTTTTGCATTCGCAACATTTCTATTGCCATCGTTTTCTCCTAAAAACATAGGGCGACCTAACGGTCGCCCCGACCAGACAGTCTCACTATCCCTTATGGTTTTGATGCATCCTGAATAAACTCTTCAAACTGCTCGTGAGTCATCTCGAAATACGTCTTGACCTTAATGGTTCCGTTTTTGATGTCTTCTTTTGCTTTCTCAATATTGTCTCTAACTTCTTTCGGCACGTTTGCTTCATACAAGTCGCCCTCAACAATACCTGTGCTATCTTCCGCAACGCCTAGAATGACGACTTCTCCCCATTTCATGGAACCGTCTTCGATTTTGTCGAATGTCCAGATCAGGCTTTCTCCGACTTTCTTAAGCATTGAAGTCATGATTACGTCCGCCAATTCGGGGTTCTCTGACTCTTTGTAAACGGCTCTCTGATCGCTGTCTACTCCAACGGCCCAAATATTTTTCTCCATACAAGCTTGGAAGACGCCTAGGCCGCCCGGACCGCCAATCTGGAAAATGACATCCGCCCCCGAGTTCGCTTGAGCAGTCGCTATTTCTTTCATTTGAGCGGCATCACCATAAACGGAGGAGTACGCTGTAAGCACTTTAATGTCAGGATTTTGATAAAGAGCTCCATCAACATAACCGGCAATAAAGTCGTGAATGATCGGAGAGGTGTTCACACCCCCGACACACGCTATTACCCCGGTCTTGCTGGCTCCGGCAGCTGCCATTCCCGCCAAGAAAGAACCTTCATTCTGCAGATACGAAATACATGCAATATTTGGATCACTCACTTCAACGGTCGCTGTCGTATCAAAAGCAATAAATTTAATATCGGGGAAACGAGGAGCATACTCAAAGGCATAGTCCATTATGCTTGTTGCCGTTAAGATGTAATCCGTACCTGCTTCAGCAACATCAAGGATCATGGAGCCATACTTGGATTGATCTGCTCCAACCTCTAATGCTTTTGCCTCGTAACCATACTTCTTGGCAACTTCCTCAACACCGCGCCACGCGTCATCGTTGTACGCCATGTCTCCGAGCTGCTGCACAACTAATGTGATCTTCTTTTTTCCTGTAGCCTCCCCTGAGGGTTTTGCCGGTTCCTTATCACAAGCAACACAAGAAAGGACTAGTACTGCCGCAATTAGAAATATAAATATTCTTATTGCCTTTTTCATAATTACCTCCAATCGCAATTAACATATTGTGTGGGTTCGATACCTCGAAACCCACTGACAGAGCCTGCTGTCGTTGATGCTCTAAATGAAATCTTTAAGAGCCCTTCGAGACCTTTCGGTCTGGACCAGTGTTGGTATTGTCTTGAACTACCTTCAGGCAATTCAATTCATTGTGAATAATTATTCAGAATAATGTGATTATATTGTCGTGTCGTCATTCCGTCAAATATAAGGCTTCTGCCGCACGCGCTTTGCTGCCCTTTTGTCGGATGCACAGATACCTTTAAAAACCAACTTTAGTCCCATGGCCGGCACGGGTATTGCTTGATAATATGAACATCCTGATCTTTACGTCATTTTATCATGAATCATACAAGATTTTTCCTGCCACATGTTTCACTTAGAGCAAAAATCCTTGATAGGAATAAAAACGGTTATTCTTCTGTTAGATCATTGTGTTGAGCTTTGAATTAAGAGACATCTCGAATCGTCAAGTTTCCTTATTATGGGAAAGACTCTGCTTTTGAGACAACGTTTTGACATCTCATCAATCTAAATACTCCTTGGTTCTATAGACTAAAGCTAATGGCAAGCTATATGTCTTTGTGCTTCCTACTAAATTCTCCCCGATGTTTCTTAGCGAAAACTTGAAACCTACTTCATTTTTGTATCTGTCAACAAACACCTTGTAACTTTTAGCTTTTGTATTAATATCTGCTTTTACTTCTATCGGAACAACTCGGGCTTCGTCCTCAATTAAAAAGTCCAACTCTGCTGTGTTGTCTGATCTCCAAAAGTATGTATCATATCCTAGAGAAACGAGTTCATTATTTATGAAGTTTTCAGCTAAGGATCCCCTAAATCCACCTGTTGACTCGTCTTTTTCAATCAAGGACTTAAGTGTAAAGTTCGCCATTCTTTAGAACATTCCTATGCTTTTTGCAACAATTTTAGAGTTATTCCTATGGCTTTCGCGGTCGTTAGCGCGATTGTTCCTGCTGTTTTTGCAATTATCCAAGGATTATTCCTGCGTTTTTTGTAAATGTTTGAAGATTATTCCTATAGTTTTCGCAACGACACTTTGATAAGCGGTGTCCTGTCTTTGGACACAAGCATCTTTCAGAAACAAATGAAGCTGGACAAGCAAATTTTGGAATCATTGACATCGGATAATCAAGAAAATTGTTTTTTGTCAGTTGTAACCGACAAAAACATGTAAGAAGAGCTCCTTTGGACAAACCGATCGTGCATGAAAATTATAACGACTTTTGTTCCATAATTTATGTTCAATGGAACATGCCGATGATCTGGAAATTTTATTATAGTGTCGTTTCCAATGTCGGTTCCAAAAAGTCAAAAACTCGTTTGGTAAAATCTTTTGCTTCCTGAAAGGCAGCATGACCTAATCCGGCATATACATACAGTTCGCTGCCGGCAATCTGTTCGTTCATCTCGCAGGAGGACTGTATTCCAACGACTCTATCTTCTTCTCCGCCAACAATCAGTGTCGGACAGGTAATGTTCTTCAAATCGTGAAGAATATCAAATTGGAGAATCGCGTTGGCATTTGTTAAAAATCTCTTGTAATTAGACGGTTTGCCGATCATTCCGATGACGGGATAGAGTTTTCTATATTTAGCAAGATATTTCGGCGAATAATTCTTTTCGATCACGTCAATCATGAGCTGCTTATGATTGCCTTGATTCGCAAACTCAATCCACTTGCTGATATTTGTCTGTATCATCTTATTTGCCCGCGGGGCGGAAACGGCAAGAACGAGTTTTTCAATCATCTCCGCATGGTCAACGGCAAGATGTTGAGCGATCATCCCGCCCTGAGACACACCCATGACAGATGCTTTCTTGATGCCAAGTTTCTGCATCGCCTTTGCCTGATCATCCGCCATCTCTTTGATTGAGTATTCTTCCGGCAAGTTTTTCCTTCTGCTGAATATGTAAACCGTGTATTTTTCAAAGAAGATTTTATACGGTTTTGCCAATAGCAATGCTTTCCCTTTTACCGTAATTATCCCATCCGAGAGACCGAGCAAAATGATCAAAGCTTTATTGCCATACCCAAAGGAAACGTAACTAATTTCCGCATTGTCGATTGAGACTGTTCCGTTTTTAGCATTCCAAAACATTTTTCTATTCCGCGCAAATGCTAATTTGCTTTCCAGTTCCCATCCTTCGTTTGTTCATCTAATGCGAAAGCGTTTAAAACATACGTTAGACGGCATCAACAACCGCTTAACCGTTAAAATCCAGGATGGTTTTTCATTTCTATATCTGATTCCTCTTCCATTTCCGGTTATTGAAAAAGATTCTGTCCATGATAGGAGCTCTTGGCAAGGTCTTGAACTGATTATCAGTTTAAAACCATTCTGTCGGAAATGTCGCCATCGCTTGCCTGAATAAACAGATTCAACAACTGTTCAACGGTGAGGTTCTTTTTCTCTTCACCGGAAATATCCACGATAATTCTGCCCTCGTGCATCATGATCAGGCGGTTGCCGTGTGAAATGGCCTCTTTCATGTTATGCGTGATCATCAGTGTGGTCAGTTTATTTCTCTGAACAATCTGGTCGGTAAGTTCTAACACTTTTACGGCTGTCTTGGGATCGAGGGACGCCGTATGCTCGTCCAGAAGAAGCAACTTCGGACGGTTCAGCGTCGCCATAAGCAGCGTAACAGCCTGCCGTTGACCGCCGGAAAGAAGTCCGACCTTGTGAGAAATCCGATCTTCCAACCCCAGCTCCAACGTCGCAAGCAGTTCCTTGTAGAGAGCACGATCTTTTTTCCGGACACCCCAGACAAATCTGCGTTTGGTGCCCCGCCTAGAGGCTATGAAAAGATTTTCTGCGATCTCCATATCGGGCGCCGTGCCTTTCATGGGATCCTGAAACACTCTTCCCAAATACTTTGCCCGACGGTATTCAGGCATCAAAGTCACGTCAATACCGTCAATCTCAATCGTGCCGAAGTCAGGCTTCCAAACACCGGCAATCGCATTCAAAAGAGTGGATTTTCCTGCACCGTTACCTCCGATCACCGTGACGAAATCGCCGTCCTCCAGATGAAGATCAATCCCGTCAAGAGCCGTTTTTGCGTTAATCGTGCCCGGATCAAAGGTCTTATGTAAATTGGTGATCTTAAGCATTGTTTCCTCCATTTATCCGGGTTTTGGCGCCATTAGAAGGCATTATTCGCTGCTTGGTGAAATATTCTTTCTTTATGTAGGGCACGGCGATGAATATTGCAACGATGATGGCAGAGAACATTTTTAAGAAGTCCGTTTTAAGTCCAAGCAGAATGACAACGTTGTAAACGATGTAGTAAACAATGGCCCCTCCCGTAACGCCAATCATACTTACAACAAAGTTGGGCTTGATTTTAAGCGAGACAGAAAGGCCGATAAAGATGGCGGCAAGACCGATGACGATCGCGCCGCGACCGTCGTTGATGTTTGCGGAGCCTTTGTACTGGGCAAGCAAGGATCCGGACAAGGCGACGATGCCGTTCGAAACCGAAAGTCCAAGCACCTGAGTAAGCTTCACATTGACGCCCTGAGCGCGGCTCATATGAGGATTATCACCGGTAGACTTTATAGTCAAGCCAAACTCTGTATAGAAGAACAGCCAAAGTCCGATTATCGTAGCCGTCACAAAAATGCCCATGGTAATAATGGCGCTGGGATTATTACTCATGTGTACCAAGAGTTTGTTTGCGCGTGGATCAATGGCAACGAGGGACTTGCCGCCGAGAATCGTAAGGTTGACAGAATAGAGCATCAGTTGCGTTAAAATGCCGGCAAGGATGGAAGGAATTCCGAATGCGGTGTGCAGAAGACCCGTTACAAAACCGGCCAAAGCGCCAGCTGCAAACGCCGCAACAACACTCAGCCAAACGGGAAAACCGTTCGCCAACAATACGGCGCATACGCACCCGCCGGTGCAGATCGAACCGTCCACCGTCAGATCCGCAATATCGAGTATTTTGAAGGATAGGTAGACACCGATCCCCATCAGTCCCCATATCAAGCCCTCTGCAACCGCGCCGGGCAACGCATTTAAGAATGCCATTTTTACCTCATATCTTACTTACTGACTTTTTTCGCCTAAGTCGACGAGGTCACTCTGGAAGGCCTTAGGCAAAATACACTTTTGGGCAGCACCCCAATCATTTGGAGGGAATGTCGATGCCCAACTGATCGCACAGTTCTTTGTTATAGGAGACAATTGGCGCTTGCGTCTTGATCTCAATGTCGGAAATCGCCTTTTTCCCCGTTAGAACCTCAGCGGCCATTTGACCGGTATCACGCCCCAAAAGATAGTAGTCGATGGCTAGACTCGCGTAACAGATAGCGCCGCCGTAGCTGGTATAGACAGGTACATTCTTCTCGGTGCAGATGGTGCCGACAATGGCATCGTTGGCGGCGACGGTGTTGTCGGAAGGAATATAAACGGCCTTGCTCTCGTTAGCCATCGAGTTTGTAACCGTCTGCAGCTCGGTGGTTTCTGAGAATGTGTATGCCTTTACAACAATACCCGCAGCCTCAAACTCTTTCTTTACGGCCTCATACTGGATTAGAGAGTTGGACTCGTTTGTGCAATACAGGACGCCAACCTGATCGCCTGCAACAAGACCGAGCGTTTCAATCATCATCCGAGCCTGTTCGTCGAAAGGAACAGCATCGGAGGTACCGGACACATTGTCAGGAATATTGCCGGCGAAAGTATCGGCGTAGTCGGTGATAGACGTGCCCAGAACAGGGATGCTTGTCGTGGCGTTTGCCGCCGCCAAAAGCGCAGGCGTCGCGTTTGCCATAATCAGGTCAACATTCTTCGCAACGAAGGTGTTGATGACGGTGGGGCAAAGATTTGCTTCGCCTGCAACCTGAGTATCGATCTCAACCGTATTGCCTTCAGCTTCCATCGCTTCCGTCAGGGCGTCGATAAAACCTTTCGTTGCCTGATCCAAAGAGTCGTGAACCATCAGCTGGCAGATGCCGACGGTAAATTTCTTTGTACTAGCATCCGTGTTGCTGCCTGTCGTTTCGTTGCCGGGTTTACTGCCACAGGCCGTCAAGGCGACAATAAGAAGTATGATCGCCAGTATGACAGATAACTTCTTTTTCATTTTGTGTTCCTCCAATCGCATTGCTGTGATTTTTTGCTTTTCGCATGTATCTGCGAAACAACATAAAAAATCGTCCCCTTTCTCTGCAGGGACGATCATAAATCGCGGTACCACTCTGCTTCGCATCGACCTCACGATCGATACCTCCGTAGGCTCTTACAAGCCCTCGCGATGTGACGGTCGCATCCCGTTGTGCCTACTGTTAGTTCAACACACTGCTCGCAAGAATGAACTTCATTGGGTTATTACTGTTGCCTCGCACCAACCGGCAATTCTCTGGAGCTTTTCGCCCAACTACTCTTTCTGCTCAAACGCATTTAAGAAATATTAAGTTGAAACGAACTCAAGTTATCAGTTTTATTCCCGCTTGTCAATTGTCTTTTTACCATTCTTCCCAACCGTACCGCCCTTTAAGTTCCACAAATCTAACCAGCTCCACTTTATCCATGTTAATTTCGCCATGATCTGTCTTTGTAACGAGTGTAAGCACCTGCATATTTGGCGAACCAATCGGAATAACCATCCTGCCGCCTGTTGCCAATTGATTAACCAGTTCGTCCGGCAAAAGGCCTGCTGCCGCAGTTACCATGATCCTGTCATAGGGAGCATGTTCTTCCCATCCGTTGCTGCCGTCTCCGATCTTATAGTAGATATTCGAAAAATTTAATGTCTCTAATCTCTTCTTGGCTTTTTCCGCCAATTTATCAATTAGCTCCACGGTGTAAACTTCCGCTGACATTCTTGCAAGAAGAGCTGTTTGAAAACCTGACCCGGTTCCGATCTCCAGCACTTTGCTGTCGCTTTCCGGCTCTAGAAGCCGTGTCATTTCCAACACTAGGCTGGGCTGCGATATTGTTTGCCCGAAGCCTATGGGCAAAGGGCTATCCATCTTCGCATATTTTTTCATGTCCTTTTCGACAAAAAACGAACGATCTAATGAAAGAAAATATGTTTCAAGCTTCTGCCGATCCATAGACTTTACCTCATTTCTTTTTGGACAAATCATTACCTCGGCAACTGAGGAGCACGTACCAAATGACTGCGACAATTACGAAGTCACTAACTCTCACTAAATGCCAGAGCAAACTGAACGACAAACGATTCTCACTATCCAGTTTACCTTGGTATTCAGTTAGTCACTAACTCTTAGTAAATTCTATCGCAGACATATTAAAAAGCTTCTAATATTCGTATATTTGTGAGTTTATCGTTTTTAAGAACGGCGTCAAATTTCAGCCAATTGGCAGATGTGCAAAAGGAAAAAGAGAGCTACAATATCCCTGCACAAGTATGAGTGCGTCGACAACAAGACTCGCAACACGGACTGTATTTCCAGTCCGTTCCGGGCGGGGTAGATGTGTCTTTTGCGAACATTTTGTCGACACCTCGTATGTCTGGCATAACAAAAAACACTGGAGAATTTATGAAATGAAAAAAGTTAAACCGTTGCTGGTATTTGCGTTGGTCGCAGTAATGATTTTTTCTCTTGTCGCTTGCGGCAAAAAGGAAGAAAAAAAGCCGGAATATACCGGAGAAGTCACCGAAAAGGTGATTCAGGATGTTCTTACAGTCAAGTATCCTGCAGAATTTAAGGTGAATGACCAATGGTCAGGTGAAAGCTTCGTTACCCTAAGAAAAGGTGACGAGCTGTGGGAAGTCAGCGTCGGTATCTATGAACTCGAGCTTGTAGGTGAAAAGAGCTTTGAATCTCTTGAGGAAACCCATAAGCAGTTCTATTCTACCTTCGAGAAGGCTACTTTGGCAGGCAAGGACGGATTTAAGGTGGATGCGGGCGCAGCCATTTCTTATTATGCAAAATATAATGACGAAAAGTACATCAGCTTTACCTGCAAAGTCCAGTTTGATAAGGAAGCCGATTATAAAAAGGCCTTTGAAACCCCCGAGGTTCAATATATTTTGAATAACTTATCTGTAAAATAGTTAACACGCAAAATAGCAAACACTTGATATTAAAACAAAGGAAGCTGCGCAGTCGCAGCTTCCTTGTTATGTACGGTATTTCCACTCTATTTTCACTCATTCAGCTGGTGCAAGGCACTAAACAATCACTTCTCGGCAATTCGTTTCCGTCCTGCAAAAGACCCATAAGGGGCACCCTCTGTTCATACTTCGCCTGTCAACTGGCTCTCACAGGGCAACCCCTCACTGACGTTCCGTGGCGCGATTTCGACCTAAGTCGCACAGGCGCCCGCTATCAAATGGGCCATCTACTCAAATCATTCATTAAGCAGGAAACGTTGTCCATCCTCGGTGACGAGCGTCTTTCCGTCATCTTCGATGGTCAGTTCAAACCCGTCAAAGCTTTCCATTTCGCCAATTTTCATGGTATCACCGTCGATCGAATAGTACGCAATGAGTTCTTCGTCGTCGACAGAGTATTTGACCGTCACCGCCGAGAAGTCAAAGAAAAACAATGAATAGCCGTCGAGATCTCCGTTGAGATAGTAAAAACTGTTGGGGGTGATCGGATGCTCATAGTATGCGTCCGGGTACTCGCCATCTTCATCCGGGAGATACTTTGCAACGACGCAGACCATGAGGCCTTCATCGGACTCCAGCACAGCGCCGTCATCTTCTACGGAAAATTCAAATGTGTCACCTGTGTCATCGAATGTAAACGCGATAGTCTCCGCGTCTAAATCTTCCGTATACGTTCCTGACTTCGGATCCGCCCCGGAAGTCGTCACAACAAACGTGCCATCGTCATTAATGTAAAGTCTGCCTTCGGCAACATCGCCTTCCACAAAATACGGGTATTGATATTTGATTCCCAATTCGGATTCTTCCACATCATCAATCTCCCATAATTTCTTATCTTGCGTATCATTGTCATCATCATCGTCATCAGGATCATCGTCCCCGGCATCTAAGCGCACGTAAGACGCATCGTCACCTTCCATGATCAGCTCGTCTTCCCCTTCGATGCTGAAAGCTGCAATCGGTTCATCGTCTTCAACATCCTCAAACAGGCATAGCTGATACTCGTCGCCGTCTCGATATTCCACATGTCCTTGACCTCCGGTCGCATGTCCGCCGGGTTGCGCCACCATAAGCATCCATTTACCGTCTGTGAAAGTGTAATAATCATAATTGGTATCGCCGTCTAAATACCAGTTGCCGTTAAACTGTCCGAACGCGATGGATTGCTCAGCGCGATAGTAGCGACAACCCCAACACCGCAATATATCGTCTTCCAGAAGATCACCGTAACTGCTTTGTTCTTGTCCCTCAAACATAAATCTCTCGCTGTCCTCATCATAGGCAATCGTTCCCTCATTGGTCGTCATTGCGTCATAGTCAGCGATAAAAGTTCCGTCCTCGTTGATCGTTATTTTTTGATCATTCAAGTTGCCGTAGGCATACCAGTCTCCCTTTGCATCGGAAAGAAACGTTTCCAGTTTTCCATCGGGCTCTTTTTCTGTTTCGTCGGCAGGTTTTTCATCGGAGCCGCCGCAGGCGAAAAGTGATCCGATCAAAATGATGACCAAAGCCAACGCAAAAAATTGTTTCAATGTTCTTTTCATTGTTTTTTTCCTCCCTCGTGTGGTAGTTGTTTTTCATCGTATATCTGAATGAACTGCTCGTCGTGTGATCATTTGTCATGACTTGTGATTTTATTGCAGATATTAATAATTTTCAGATCGGATTTCTCCTCTTGTTTTCACCCTGATATTCCGGATGTCTCCTCATGTTTTTTCACCCTGATATACCGGATTTTTTTCTTATTTTTCACCCTGGTATTCCGGTATCAATATCGTTTCAAAATTTTTCTTTTATAACAAATCAATCCCGTCATATGCAATAAGAAGTGCCTGTCTGAATCCGGCCTTTATCCGGTCATGCTTTTTGCCTCCGAAATTCTGAGAAGCAAAAATTGAAAAAGCATTGCCGAAATCTTGAGCCGGATATAAATGGCCGATCACGGGAGATCGTTATCTTGAGGGCGCGTTGCGCGCGTTGGACGGGCTGGGATTTTTTGATGAGTGATCAGGAGGTTCATGAACGCAGAACCTTATCGAAAAACATCTTATACCCCGCACAAAGGTAATTTTTGCTGTCCCAAAGCCTGTCTTTGGGACAGCCGCCGAAGCAAAGTTTAATATGTCGACAATCAAGACATTCTTCCGGCAGACCGTATGTTTTGTGCATCCCGAAATCCCGGTTTAGCTCCATCAATTCGCCAAGAGAAGTCCGGGTGATATTGCCCAGTTTATAGGCCGGAAACGCATATCGGTCACAGGCATAAACATCACCGTTCGCTTCCACGCACCCGGAGTGACCGCAGAGCGGATTGTGAACGCACAAAGAGGATGAAATTCCACTAAGGTTTCCGATTGTCACATCAAAGAGTTGGATATGCTTTTTTTCAGAGTCAAACGTATCCCATTCGTCCCATATCGCACACAGAAAAGCGCCGTAGCCCTCTGAAGTGACTGAAAAATCGGTGAGACGGTGCTTGATTTTAATGGAGTAGAGCCCCGGCGGAGTGGCAAAAAGCTGACTCTCCTCTGTTTCATGCTGAGCCGGCAAACACTCGACGACCGGAAGAAACTGCAGAAAATCTGTCAACTCTCTCAGAAAGCGATAGACTTCCAATGGTTGTTCCATGTTTATTCTGTTTACAGTTGTAAGCGTGTTGAACGATACTCTGTGCTTTTGCAACAGTTCAATGCCGCGCATGGTTTCTGTGAAGGAGCCTCGGCCGTCCACTGTTTTGCGATAGGCATTATGTAGCGCCTCCGGTCCGTCGATACTCACACCGATCAAAAAGTTATTCGCTTTGAAAAAGCGACACCATTCGTCATTCAGCAGCGTGGCATTTGTCTGTAAGGTGTTCAGTATTTTCCGCCCTTTTCCATATTTTCTTTGCAATCTCAGGGCTTCTTCATAAAATGAAATTCCCGCAATCGTGGGCTCGCCGCCGTGCCACGCAAATTCAACCACGGCATCTCTTCCATACATGTCAAGGCTTTGTCGCGTATATGTTTCAAGGATGTCTTGCGACATCCTTGAGTTTTCTACATGCAGCANTNNNTTTTTACCGGCATAGTAGCAGTATTCGCAGCGAAGATTACAGGTGCTGCTCGCAGGCTTTGCTAACATGGCATACGTTCGATTATCCATTGTTATGGCCAACAATAATAANGGTTNTCTTCAGTTCGCCTTCTCCAGCAGACTGCGCAGAACTTTTGCTACTTCCTGTCCGTCATCAACACCGATCTCTTTTTCAATCAGNCGGTTTAGTTGTGCGTTCAAATCCATAATCAATGCTTCATTTGCGGCAGGATCAGCCGCCAAATTATTCAGCTCCCCGGGGTCATTTTTCAAGTCAAACAGCTGAATGTCGTTATGCGATAAGAGTTGCTCGATCGTAGTTGGCGTATTGAAATCTATCGGCGAAAAATAACGGGCAAATTTGTAATTCTCTGTTACGATCCCGCGAACCATGCCTCTCACTGAGGTGTCGAAGGAAACCACTTCTTTGCCTGATTCATCGACATTGATTTGCATCGCCGTAAAGGAAAGCATCTCAAAGCAGAAAAGAGAGCCGTCACGCACAGAGTTCTCTGTACCGTTCATCAGATCGAGCAAACTGTTCCCCGTAAGATCTCCGCAAATATTCTCTTTCTGTTCATCAGACAGGCTCGCCATATCCACAAAGGTCGGCGCAAGATCCATATGGCATGTCAGGGCAGAAATGCTCTTACCTCCTTCGTAATCGGGATGGATGATATGTAGCGGAACGTGGATGTTGTTTTCATAGATGAAGCCGCCCTTGCCTTTCAGTCCGTGACTTCCGTGCATTTCTCCATGGTCGGACGTGAACACGATGATCGTGTTGTCAAGCATGCCGTTGTACGTCAGATAGGTAAGCAATTCCATGAGGCTGTTGTCGTTGTCTTGTATACAGTTGTAATAATAATCTTGATAATCCTTCCACGCCTCTTCATCGTTGATCGACCCGGTGATCATTCCCCAATTGTGCTGATAATTGCGCAGCGCATCCGGCACATCCGATGCGTTGACATCGAAATTCCATGAGGCGGGAACGGGATCAGCATAGGTTTTATCATATACCTCGCTTTCCGGCTTGCCTCCGAGCGTGAGAAAGTTGCTCTTATATCCTGTGTTATCGTAGTTCATGATGTCATGCGGATTGACCAAGTTGACTGCAAGAAAGAATGACTTTCCATCGGCATTGAGTTGTTTTCCCGTCCCGTCAAGCCACGTAACGGCCTCAGAGACGATGACAGGGTCGACATCAAAGCCTTCGCAAACTTTTCCGAGACGGTCGACGCCTCCCCAGTCGGCAAAACCGTACCCTTCAAGATCTGTGATCTGCGGTTTAACGTCCTCCCGGATGCTTGAATCGCCCATGTGCCATTTGCCCTTATAGGCAGTGTAATAGCCCGCTTCACGCATCCTGTCTCCGACTGTCACCAATGATTCGTCCATTGGGCCTTGCCAAGGAAAATCAGTATTGTCCAGCATCGCTGTGTCAGTAATGTGGGTTCCCGTATAGATTACTGAGCGCGAAGACGTCGACACATTAGCGCAAACATAATGTTTTTCAAACGTCGTTCCAAGTTCGGCAAGAAGTTGGCGGGCTTTGTAGTTAGTTCCTTCAGGGAATTCCGAAAAGTAACGCTCCTGGTCGGTGGTAATGAACAAAATATTATAATTGCCGTCCGCATTCCTTTCCGGTTCTATTTTCGGAGCATCGGAGGGTTGACTGTTGCACCCGACGGCAGACAACATGGTTGCCGCTGCAAGCGTTGCTGCTTTATCGTTCTTTACATGTTTCATTTTTGAATCCTCCTCTTCATTAGCGACGGCACATCGTGAAGCCATCGACGGAATCGGTATTAGAGAGCTATGGATAAATCCCCCCGCAGACAACACCGCTTCCTGAAAGAGGCGCGGTCATTCCGAAACACGAATGACGGGCGCCTGCCAAGTTGAAAGTGCGTCCATATCCGGCGTGTAAATGCGCATAAACAAATGGTAATCCGCGCCGGAAACAGGCAGCCAGTTGGCGATATCATCCGGCTGCTCCTCTGATAAAAGGATGTCCAGTGAACCGTCGTCGTTTAAAACGAATTTTGTTCGGTCATTGATGCAGTATCGATCAATGGGATTGTCAATGAGAAAATCATCGTTGCCATATGCGGTTACAGACCAGAATCCGCCCTCCAGAGTGGGTGGAAGTGTATCGAAATGCATGACGTAGGTATTTTCCGCCGTAAGCATCTCTCCTTGATTGTCAACCTCCGTTTTCATATAGAGCGCCACGTCAACCGTATTTGCACCAAGCCCACCGAGCGCAACCATTGCGCGATAGGCATACTCTACGCCGAAATCACCGATGGGAGGGCCGAAATAACTCCATTCCCCAAGTCCAACCGAAAACTTCATTGTCTCAGCGATAAGCTCAGCTCGCAGTTTTTGAATCATTTCTTTCCACTGTGTTGCAACGTCGCCTGCTAGAACACTGGGATCAAAGTTCATGCCCGGTCCGACATTGATTTTTGCAAGTTTCTCCATCATTTCGGCATCAGCCGAAGCGGGCGGATTCGTTTTCATCAATTCGTTGGCTCTGTCGAAGAAATCCTTTGGTCCCATTGATAAGACTTTTTCAACCGGAACGTAGTCATTCTCCTCAGCATAACTGCCTTTCGGGGCGGAATAATCGCCGCCTTGAACATAGGCCGACAACGGAAGAAGCTTCATTTGTTTCTGAATAGCACGGACGTTAGGCAGATCCTTTTCACCCGACAGGACCGTGCGCGTGATAGACCATGCTGTTGACGTAGGAACATTGATACGAGTCACTCCTTCCGGCAAATCACCTTCCCATGTCGAAAGGGCGATGGCATAAGCATCCGCCTTATCAAACACGGAAACTGTATTCGTCCACGCATCAAAAATCTGCACATTACAGAACCTGTCTGTTTCAGGGAAAACATAGATGATCGGTTCATCGCCGAGGTCATACCATGCTTGCGAATAGATAGTGTCAACATTCGGCGTTACGATCGTTTTGAAGGAAGCGTCGGCGAGCTTCTCGCCATGCATCAATTGATTAACGGGAGCCTTGCCCTTTTCCGGAACAGGTTCTTCCGTATTCGTCGATAACGTTTTTGTCGCATCCATAATGACCAGCGGAAACGCATAGATATACGCTTCACGGACGGTCTTCCATACATCCTCCCGGTTGCCCGGTTCCGTTGCGGATGGCTCACTAGGTCCCGGTACAGGTGAGCTGCATGCAGGAAGCGTCAGCAATGACAACGCCATGATAACGGCAAGTACAATAATGAGTATCTTTTTCATAGTGATCACTCTTTCCTCGGTTACTGTCTCCATAAAAGCACTCCGTATCATATCCCTCACTGCGTCACACTTGTCCTGTTCAAACAAACTCTTTGAACGCAATACGGAGTTTGCCGCTTCGGGTTCGCTCGAGAGGCTTATTCACCAGTTCAATCCGTATGGAATTCAGTCCATTGCTCTCAAAAAGCTGCCGGATGCTGAAAAGAATCTTTTGCTCTGTTTCAACTCGGTCATATCCCTGCATAACAGAAATTCTCAATTCTATGGCATCATGGGCTCGCTGGATCACCTGGCAGTGATCGCATCCGGGAATATCCTTTGTGCACATCTCGAACAAAACAGCAGGCATACGTACCGTTGTACCGTTGTGATCAAATTCCAGTATGTCNTCCACACGACCGTCAATTTCGATCCAGGGGGTATTCAGTCCGCAGCCGCAGATCTCATCATGCATGACCACACTGTCGGTCATGCGATATCGAATCACCGGCTGCACCAGACAGGCAAGATTGGTCATCAGGATACCTTCGGATTTTACGCCGCAGGGCACGGGATTGTTTTCCCGATCTACAGGTTCCACGATCACCCAATCGCTGTTTACGTGCATATGTCCGTTGGGACAAAGCATGGCGACCTCGCCGCCTTCGGTACTGCAGTAATTGTCATTGACCGGGCAGCCGAAAACCTCACTGATGAATTTTCTGTTTTCCTCAGGCAGCTTTTCCGCGGAACAACCGATGATCTTCGGATGAATAGTCAGCCTGCCCGCCTTCTGCTCAAAGGCGAGGGTATAGATCACGGAAGGATAGCACCCGATGACATCGGGCTGAAACTCATTGAGTTTACGGATCATTTCCTCCGCAGGCGCAAGCGTTGACAAAAACAGTGTGCGATCCTCAATCCCACGGGCTTTGTAGCTTCTTCGCACCCGTTCAAAGGAAAGATAGGAGGAATTCAAGCCGCCAGGCGCTACGATGGCGCACTGCTTCAGATCAGGCTCATTCAGTCCCTCCACATCCTTCAGAAGGGGGCCGCCAAAATAGCGCTCGGCCATCAAGGCGTCATGAATGGCGATGTGTCGGCTGTCACGAACGATACGCAGCGGCTGTGCCGTCGTCCCAGAGGTGCTGATGACCCTGTACTTCCCCAGGAAAGGCGTGAACAGGTTCTCGAAATCAGCCACATATTCATCCACTTTTTCTGTGGTAATCTCCGGATCGCAGACCCAGCGATCAAATAGCTCCGTCATCTCTTCTCGGGTGGAGATGGGAATATCCGCCAGACGATAATTCTCCGGGAGATCCTCATATTTTTCTTTCAAGTAAGGAGAATGCTCCCGCGCGTAATCCACAAGGAAACAGAGACGCTGCCGCGCTAAATCCTCAATCTCTTTTCTTTCCCGCTGATCTGTGCCGGCCACCAGAGCAGCCGCAAGTTTTGCGTCAATAAATTCCATATCATGTCCTCCTGCGCTTCACGGTTTCGTTATAGTGCGGGTGAGAAACCTTGTATCACGCTATGGCATTTTCAAAGGTCAGAACTGAGGTATTAAACCCCAGCTGACGGCTGTATTCCATGCGCGAAGCCAACTTTTTCACCAGCTGGATGCTGTCGGTAATACAGCCGTCATTCTCCTCAGGAATATACTCCAAAGGATTGAAGGGTTTTCCATTATCGCGCATCAGGATTGTCACCTGCTCATTAGTCACATGGACAAGGATATCAATCAAACCGGCGCTGTCGGCGTGGGCATAGTGGACGGACGCGACCGTCATTTCCTCCAACGCAAGCGCAACTTTATTCAGCAGGCGGGTGTTAACAGCCGCTTTTCCCTCAAGAGCCGTAACCCGCTCAGATAGCCGGACAGCCTCCTCCTTGGTTGCCGCGATGGTAAAATCAAATTTTTGGATGTAGTCGTTCCGCTCTTGGATCAGCAGCAATCCCTGCACGTTTTCTTTCCTCCGGATGCGGCGAGCCAAGAGCAACAGAACAAACAGCGTACATGCGCCGGAAGCGGCATAACACAGCCACAGCAGATTGGCCTGTATGTTGGATAGCAGCACGGCGAAGGGAATCACAAACAAGAGACCGTCCATCACCACAAGACTTGTGGCAAGACTGCGGCGCTCGGTTGTATTATAGAAATTTTGTAGCAACATAAGAGCGGCCGAAAAGGGAAGATACAGGGCGTACAGCCGGAGCGCAGGCTTGAGCAGAGCCAATGCATCCGGCGATGTCATGCCAAAGACCATGCCTATCAGCTGCGGTGCAACTAGGAAAAAGGCCACCAGCACGGCACTGCACACCATCAGCACACGCCGGGCTATTCTCATAGCATGACGGATACCGAAGAAATCCTTTTCTCCATACAGCGTGCCGACAATGGGCAGCAGGGTGTCCGCAATACCGCCCTCAAAGATATGGGAGATCATCGACACATTGGTACATACAGTCATGATGGACATGCCGATGGAACCCATAGTAGAGACAATCACGGCGTTGATCACCAGAGAGCGCACCAGACTGCACACTTGGCTGACGGCCTTGGACATGCCGCTCTTCAGAATATCACGCAGCGTTTTCAGGATGGTTCTCCCGGGGCGAACAAAATGGAAACTTCGCTTTTTGTTCGCCAGATAGGGAATCACTATGGCGGAACCGGCCACATAGCCCAATGTGGTAGAAAGGCCTGCCCCGGCGATACCGGTGTCCAAAAAGCGGATCAGAACGTAGTCCAGCACCAAATTGACTGCATTGGCGATTGTCACAATCGCAGCAGAGGCTTTGGGATTGCCGTCCATCCGGATGAACACTGCCATGCCGGAGGAAAACATCAGGGCCGGACCCGTAAACAGCAACGGGCGAAGGTAGCTTTCCGTCAAGGCGGCCAGCTGCACATCCCCGCCTGCAAGGCTGATACTGAGCGGGCCCAGAATGACCTGCATCACCACCAGGAAGATGCACATCGCCCCAAGTCCTCCGCCGATGGAAAGCGTGAAGAACTGGTTCGCCATATGGAAATCTCGTTTGCCCAGTGAGATGGAGGCACAGGTAAGCCCGCCGACGGCAAAAAGCATATAAATAAGATTGATGCAGAAGATAATTGGCCCAGACAGGCCAACGGCAGCCAGCGCCACCTCACCCAAAAGACTGCCCACGATGATGCCATCCACGACCGAAGCCATGGATATCGCCATGGAGGTCATTACCGTGGGCAGCAGGTATTCCCTGAATTTTTGCCTGATGATGTGTCCGCTTCTTTCATACATGGCAATTACTCCATCCCAATTTCAGAATCATGGTCGAAGAAACCGAGGCCTTCCATCATTACAAAAAACCGATCCAGATACGCATCGGATGTGATAGGCCACTTAAAGCCTTGGCGCAGCAGCACCTGAGAAGTATAACTGTTGACGGACTTGATGGGCATGACGCGCTTGCCGTGCTCGTTGTAGGCGATCAACGAATTGAGATAGCGCGCTTTTGCGGAATCCCGCATGGTCTCGCCAAAGCTGCGCTCATATTCCTCCGTCTCGCACGGTATAATGTCCATGCCCCGTTTGCGCATGACAGCGATGGCATCGCCCAGGAAGATATGATGATCGTTGTAAGGATGGAACACTCTGCACTTTTCGGGCGTTTTTGCAAGCAAAAGCACCGCAACCGCCGTGAAATCAATGGGCGCAAATTCCGTATTCATGCCCATGGCTTCATAGGGAATCTTGCCAATGAGGCTGTATGCTTTTAGCCGGGCGAGGAAGTTGTTGGTAGCAAAATTGATCTGGAATTCTCCGTCCGCNTCGCGGGCCATCAGGTTGCCCACGCGCATGATCTTCACATCCACACCATCAAGCGCAGACTCAAGCACGGCACGCTCCGCNAGGAATTTGCTGCGGGCATACTTGTTGGAAAGATCTTGGCCAAAATAGAGCATCCGCTCACTNAGCAACAGCTTTTCATCCGGCTTTCCATCGATGCTCATGCCGGCGATGCTGGCGGTAGACACCTGCACAAAACGGCATTTCTTCTGTCGACAGAAATCCAGCGCCATCTTTACGCCGCCGTAGTTAATGTCCTCAATATCCGTACCGGCGGAGAAGTGTTTAACGTTGGCGGCACAGTTGATATATGTGTCGATGGGAAGCTCGGCAAGTTTTTGATACAGGGAATCATCGATGATGCTGCCGTCTATCACCACAATGCGGTTTGAAAATAATTCATCCATCGCATCTAGGAACGGTTTGCCGTTGATCTTCAGTTTATCTCCGCCGTAATAGTAGGCGAGCATACTCTTGAGCCGCTTTTCGGCGCTGAGATTCTTCCTGCCGCGGACGACACAGAAGGCTGTTCCTTTCTCCATGTGCAGATAGGCGCGTAGCACATGGATGCCAAGGAAACCGCTGGCACCGGTGATACACACATTCCCCAGCGCCCACAGCTTACCGCCCTTCAGCGCTTCGATGGTATTATCTTCAAGCAACGCATGGATGGGCGCGTAATCATAATCCGAAATCTCATCCTTCTCGAACGGCTGCTCCGCATGACTGCGGATGGCAGCCAGTTCTCTGGGAGTGGGATTGGCAAATACGTCGCCATAGCTAAGCTGTATACCCTTTTGCGCCGCATCGATTGTCACCTGAGTCACCAGCAGCGAAGTGCCGCCCAAGTCAAAGAAATTGTCAGTCGCCCCCACGTGTTCCAGCTGCAGAATCTCGGCAAAAATATCGCAGTAAGTCTGTTCTGCCTCATTGGCGGGAGCTACGTATTCCTGACGCTGCATCAGCTTGGCGTCCGGGAGGCGTTTGCGGTCAATCTTACCGTTGGGGGTCATGGGCATGTCATCAAGCTGCAGATAAGCAGTGGGCACCATGTATTTCGTAAGGGTCTTGAGCAGGATCTCACGCAGTTCCTCCGCGGGCAGTTCACGCGTGGCGGTATAATAGGCACACAGATGTTCCTGTCCGTGCAGCTTGCGCACCAGAACGGCGCAGGAACGCACATC
>JGI24709J26583_10000751_pt1 | contig 27425 bp, 23 predicted proteins | sample BioPla2DNA1_FD_26583 | JGI IMG/M metagenome (IMG submission 26583) | reverse complement strand
TATTAGTGAGATAAATAGTATTGTTCCTAAAGTATCTGCAAGCTTTGTGGTAGATACATTAACATACTTATACAGGGGTGGAAGGTGTTCAGCAGTTACTTCACTACTGGCAAATACCTTGAAACTAAAGCCTAAGATAATTGTAGTAGATGGAAAAATGGATGTAGGTAAAAAATACAGGGGCAATATGAAATCAGTAATATTAAAGTATGCAAAAGATTTAGAAGAAGATTTATTAAGTGCAGACAAAAAAAGAGTATTTATAACTCATTCAGGATGTAGTGAAGAGATTATAGAAGAAGTACATAATTATTTAAAAAGTTTAAATAGATTTGAAGAAATTTTAATTACCAGAGCAGGAGGAGTTATATCATCCCACTGTGGTCCAAATACTTTGGGAGTTTTATTTATTAATGGCAATAAGGCTTAACAAACAGTATAAAAATTACTTTTTCTTATATAAAAATTGCTTTTCATTTGAAAAGCAATTTTTATTATACTTAAATAATTATTTCTTTTAAATTTTTAATTAAAGAATCCATTTCTTTATCAGTTCCAATAGAAATTCTTATGTAATTATCAATTTTTGGTTTGTTAAAATAGCGTACAAGAATTCCTCTTTCTTTTAGACTTAAAAATATTTTTTCCCCATTAACTTTAGGATGGCTTGCAAAAATGAAATTTGTCATTGAATCAAGTACATTAAAACCTAAAGCCCTCATTTCTTTTTTTGTTCTTTCCCTAGTTTCCATTACTTTTTTTCTTGTTTTTTCAAAGTATTCTTTATCCTTATAAGCAGCTATGGCACCAGCCAGAGCTAACCTGTCCAAGGTATAAGAGTTAAAAGAGTTTTTAACTCGGTTTAAGCCTTCGATTAATTCTTGATTTCCCATGGCTAGCCCAACCCTAAGTCCTGCTAAAGATCTGGATTTAGATAAAGTATGAATGACGAGCAAATTTGGATATTTATTAATTAATTTAATAGCAGATTCTCCTCCAAAGTCAATATAAGCTTCGTCTAAGATGACTACTTTTTCCAAATTGTTTTTTATAAGTAGCTCTAAATCATCAAGGCTTACATATTTGGAAGTTGGTGCATTGGGATTTGCTAAAATAATACCTCCATTAGGAATATTAAATTTATCTAATGGAAGAGAAAAATCTTCTTCTAAAGGAATTTCTTTGTACCAAAGATTATAAAAATTAGCATATACCGGATAAAAGCTATATGTAATATCAGGGAAAAGTACTTTTTCTGAGGAATCAAAAAAAGTAGCAAAAGCAAAAGATAATATTTCATCTGAACCGTTTCCTACAAATACTTGATTTACGGAAATTCCATGGTAATCTGCAATAACTTTTTTAAGTTCATCTCCATTTGGGTCAGGATATAGTTTTAAATCCTCATTAACTGCATTTCTTATAGCTTCTAATACTTTTGGAGATGGAGGATATGGATTTTCATTTGTATTTAATTTAATGTATTTTTTATCCTTAGGCTGTTCCCCGGGAACATAAGGTGTCAAAGATTTTGTTAACTTACTCCAATATTTACTCAAAATAAGCTGCTCCCTTCTTACTACTATTCTTTATGATTCATTCTATCTTTTACAAGGATAATTATCAATACTATATTTTGCAAAATTTTTTTTTATTTTATATAATTAGCTTTAAGCTAAGCTAGAGTAGTTATTGCATAAATATAGGAGCTATAGTATTATTATTGTAATAAATTAGAGTAGGTGATGGTATGAATATTAAAGATATGGCAGTAGAGGCAAAGCATGCTTCTATAAAATTAGCTGTAGCAACTAGCGAATTAAAAAATAAAGCTTTAAATGAAATCATAAAAGGATTAGAAAAAAATAAAGATGAAATAATTAAGGCTAACAAAGAAGATTTAGATAGAAGTGAAAAAGAAAACCTAGCAATGCCTCTTCTTAAGAGATTAAAATTTGATGAAGAAAAAATTGATGACGTTATTCAAGGTATAAAAAGTTTGATTGCTCTTGATGACCCTGTTAATATAACTCAAGGGATTACAGAGCTTGACGAAGGGCTTGAGTTATACAAGGTTAGCTGTCCTATTGGAGTAATTGGTATTATTTTTGAATCAAGACCTGATGCATTAGTTCAAATATCAACTCTTTGTTTAAAAAGTGGAAATGCAGTACTATTAAAGGGCGGTAGTGAAGCTAAAAATACTAATAGAATATTATATGAAATAATAAAAGATGCTACTAAAGAAGTAGGAATTGATGGTGGTTGGATTCAACTTCTTGAAACAAGAGATGATGTTAATGAAATGCTTAAAATGGATAAATATATTAACTTAATTATACCAAGGGGTTCAAATGAATTTGTACGTTACATTATGGAAAATTCAAATATACCTGTTTTAGGTCATGCAGATGGCATTTGTCATTGTTATGTGGATGCATATGCTGATATTGACATGGCTCTTGATATTGTAGAAGATTCTAAAACCCAGTATGTTGCTGTATGTAATGCAACTGAAACTCTTCTGGTTCATCAAGATATAGCAAAAGAATTCTTACCAAAGCTAAAAGAAAGATTAGAAAGCAAACAAGTAGAATTAGTTGGCTGTGACAAAACAAGAACTATCATAGATGTTGGGCTTGCTTCTAAGGAAGAATGGGCAACGGAATATTTAGATTACAAATTGGCTATTAAAATAGTTTCTAACATGGAAGAAGCAATTAATCATATTAATCAATATGGTTCAGGACATACCGATGCCATTATCAGTAATAATAAAGATAATGTTGACTTATTTATGAATCTTGTGGATTCAGGAAGTGTATTTGTAAATTGCTCTACAAGGTTTAGCGATGGATATAGATATGGTTTTGGTGCAGAAGTAGGAATTAGTACAAATAAAATTCATGCACGTGGTCCTGTAGGTTTAGATGGCCTTGTAATTTATAAGTACAAACTTTTTGGTAAGGGACATATAGTATCTGATTACGCAAATAAAGTTAAAAATTTTAAACATAAAAAAATTAAATAAAGTTTATTGTTATATTTTTGAGTCTCTAGTATAGTATAATTAATAACATACTTACTAGAGACTTGCTTATTGGAGGGATAAAAATGAATTTTATTGATATGCCATTAGAAGAATTAAAGCTTTACAAACCAAAACAAACAAAAGCAGAGGATTTTGATGCTTTTTGGGACGAGATTATAAAAGAGTCAAAGGGGCAGCCTTTAAATGCAGAGTATATCCCTATGGATTATCCAGTAGAACAGATAAAAGCTTATGATGTTTATTATGATGGCTTTAGAAATTCTAGAATACACGGAAGATTAATATTGCCAAGTACGGCATCAAAAGATAATAAAGTGCCTGTTGTTGCTATGTATCATGGCTATAATTGGAATAATAGAGTGATAAGTCATACTTTTAAATATTTACTTTTAGGCTATGGAGTCTTTTTAGCAGAAGCAAGGGGACAAAATATAAAAAGCCCTGACCATAATCACTACGACAATGGAGGGGCTTCAGGATGGATGACTTTAGGAATATTTAATCATAAAAACTATTATTACCTTTATGTATATATGGACTGTGCTAGAGTAATAGACTTATTAATGGAAAGAGAAGAAATAGATGCTAGTCGTATTGCTGTTGAAGGAGGCAGTCAAGGCGGGGCCTTATCTTTAGCTGTAGGGGCTCTATGTCCCGAGGTAAAAGTTATTATGGCAGATTGTCCTTATCTTTGCGATTTTAGAAGGGCTGTTGAGTTAGCACAGGAAAATCCTTATTTAGAAATAAGTCATTTCTTTAAAATTCATGACAGCTTGCATAAAACGGAAGAAAAAGTGTATAATACTTTAAGCTATTTTGACAATATGAACCTTGCATCAAGAATCAAGGGAGAAGTTCTTATGAGTGTAGGCTTAGAAGATACTATTTGTCCGCCTTCTACTTGTTTTGCAGCCTATAATCATATTAATGCTAAAAAGGAAATTAGAATTTACCCGGATTATGGTCATGGCGGTTTTTCAGAGCAAGAGGAGGAAAGATTAGTATTTCTAAAAAAGGGATTTGATAGATAATAATGATAAATATAAAAAGGAGTAAGAAATGTGGTTAATCTAGGAAATGATTGGGATGAACTATTAAAAAATGAATTTAAAAAAGATTATTATCTAAGCTTAAGACAGTTTCTTGCCAGGGAGTACAAAACAAAAACTATATATCCCAATATGTATAATATTTTTGAAGCTTTAAAAATTACTTCTTATAAGGATACAAAAGTTTTAATTTTAGGACAAGATCCCTATCATGGAGAAAATCAAGCTCATGGCCTGGCTTTTTCAGTACAAAAGGGAGTAGCGACGCCACCATCCTTAATAAATATATTTAAAGAATTAAGGGATGATTTGGGCTGTTTTATACCCAATAACGGTTATTTAGTTCCATGGGCAAAACAAGGAGTACTACTTTTAAATACTAGCTTAACTGTAGAAGCAAACAAGGCCAATTCTCATAGAAACAAAGGATGGGAGATTTTTACGGATTATATTATCCAGCTACTTAATAAAAAAGAAAGTCCTATGGTCTTTTTATTGTGGGGAAATAATGCTAAAGAAAAGATAAAATATATTACTAATCCAAAGCACCTCATTCTTACTGCTGCCCATCCGAGTCCTTTATCAGCTTCGAGAGGATTTTTTGGATGTAAGCATTTTTCAAAGACTAATGATTTTTTAAAAAAGACTAATCAAGCTGAAATTGATTGGCAAATTCCTAATATATAATACAATATTTCTAAAAAAATAAGCTGCCTTTTGGCAGCTTATTTTGCATAGTTATCAAAGTAACCTTGAATATATACAACAGGTGTTCCTTTGTCTCCACTTCCTGAGGTTAAGTCGCAAAGAGAACCAATTAAATCAGTAAGTCTTCTAGGGGTAGTCCCTTGAGATTCCATAGAGCCTACAAGGTTGTCCTTTTTATTTTTAATAAAGTTAGATATAGCATTATTTAATTCTTCACCTTTTAATCCTGCAAAGTTATTATCTGCAAGATATTTAAGTTTAATCTCATTAGGAGTTCCTTCAAGACCTTTTGTATAAGCTGGTGAAACAACAGGATCAGCAAGCTCCCAAATCTTGCCTACCGGATCTTTAAAGGCTCCGTCCCCATATACCATTACTTCAACTATTTTTCCTGTCTTTTCTTTTAAAATAGCTTGTATTTCATCGACAAGTTCTTGACAGTGGTTAGGGAAAAGTTTAACAGTTTCTTCTGTAGCTTTGTTTGAGCCTAACAGGCCATATTCTTCATTATATCCACTACCATCAATTGGTCTAGAGAGAATATCTTCAAGGCTAAATATTTTTTGGACACCATTATCCTTTAAAATTCTTTTAGTTCTAAATCTTGTATGGACATCACATGTTAGGACACTTTTTGTATAGTTTAAAATAGTTTTTGGGTTATTGGAAAAAATAATTTCGCATTCAATATTATATTCTTCTACTAAGGCTTTATAATAATCTATATAATCAATACCTGTAAAGGGATGTTTGATATAGCCAAAATAATCTCTAAAATCTTTTTCAGTTAAGACATCTGTCCAAGGGTTAACTCCTTTTTCATCTAGTAAATCAATATCTACTAAATGATTTCCTACTTCATCGGCAGGATAGCTTAACATTAAAACAATTTTTTTAGCTCCTTTTGCAATTCCTCTAAGACAAACTGCAAAACGGTTACGGCTTAGAATTGGAAATATCACACCTATAGTATCGTCGCCGAATTTTGCTTTAATATCTTTTGCAATGTCATCAATACTTGCATAGTTGCCTTGAGCTCTGGCAACAACTGATTCGGTAATACCAATGATATCTTTATCTCTTATAGAAAAATTTTCTACTTGAGATGCTTTTAATACGGTATCTACTACAATTTGTGCAAGATTGTCCCCTTTATTTATAATGGGAGTACGAAGACCTCTAGCTATAGTTCCTGATATTCTAGCCATTTAGCATCTCTCCTTAAAATATTAATATACTTGAATTATACACAAAATAATGATATAAGTAAAATAAATAACTTTAATATTCTATATAAGGGGAGCTTATATGGTTAGTAAACTAGATTTATATAAGGTTTTTTGTGAAGTGGCAAATTGTAAAAGCTTTTCAAAAGCAGCTAAAAATCTTTATATGACACAGCCTGCTATAAGTCAGTCTATTATGAATTTAGAAAAAGAACTAGGTGTACGTCTTTTTACCAGAACTTCAAAAGGGGTAAAATTAACCAATGAAGGTAAGCTATTGTTTGAATATATTAATTCAGCAATTAATTTAATTAATGTTGGTGAAAAAAAACTTTTTGAAGCAAGAAATTTAATGGTTGGGGAAATGAAAATTGGAGTCGGAGATACTATTTCTAAATATTTCTTATTACCATATTTATCAGTATTCCACAATAAATCCCCAAATATTAAACTTAAGATAATTAATAGAACTACAATGGAATTATGTAGTCTTTTAAAATCAGGGGAAATAGATTTGGCAATTTGCAACTTACCAGTTAAAGATTCAGCTATAGCTGTAAGAAAATGCATGGATATTCATGATATATTTGTTTGTGGAGAAAAGTATAAGGAGCTTTCTACTAAAGAAATTAGCCTACGGCAGTTATTAGAATATCCCTTGATTTTTTTGGAGAGAAAATCAAATTCAAGGCAGTATGTAGAAAAAATTTTTTCCTCAAAAGGAATAAGATTAACACCAGAAATAGAGCTTGGTTCTCATGAATTATTATTGGAGTTCTCAAAATATAATTTTGGTATTGCTTGTGTTATAGAAGAATTTTCTAAGGACTACTTAGATAAAAAACTTTTATATAAAATAAATTTGACAGAAGAGCTTCCCAAAAGGTCCATAGGTTTTTGTTTTTTAAAGAGTGTATCTTTATCTACTGCAGCACAGAGATTTGTTGATATAGTTGGATATCAATAGAGGATAATTTTCTTAATTACAATTTGTTGAATTGTCACACAAAAGACATTTTAATATTTATGTCTTGCATTGACGATAAAAAAACAGAGTGTTATAATTATTTAGAGTTGAACTATGAAATTAGTATATTTAGGAGGTAAAACATGAGCAAAGAGACTTATAATGCATATAAAAATGCACAAGCCCAATTTGATAGTGTAGCAAAAAAGATAGGTCTTGATGAAGCAATTTGTGAATTTCTCCGTCAGCCTATGAGAGAGTATCATTTTTCTATTCCTGTAAAAATGGATGATGGTACATCAAAGGTATTTAGAGGATATCGTATTCAACATAATGATGCCAGAGGACCAGCTAAGGGAGGAATCCGTTTTCATCCTGATGAAACTGTAGATACCATTAGAGCATTATCTATGTGGATGACTTGGAAATGTGCTGTAGTAGATATTCCTCTTGGTGGAGGAAAAGGTGGGGTTGTATGTGATCCTCGCAATTTATCAGAAAGAGAACAAGAACAAGTATGCCGTGGTTATGTAAGACAATTGGCAAAGAACATAGGACCTGTACAAGATGTTCCTGCACCAGACGTAATGACAAATGCAAAACATATGTTATGGATGCTTGACGAATATGAAACAATTCATGGAGGTAAATATCCAGGAGTTATAACAGGAAAACCTGTTGGAATGGGAGGTTCTCTTGGTAGAACAGAAGCAACAGGATATGGTGTTATATTTGTATTAAGAGAAGCATTAAAAGAATTAGCTATAGATATTAAAAAAACAACAGCTTCAATTCAAGGTTTTGGTAATGTTGCTCAGCATGCAGCTAAATTATATAGTGAATTAGGTGGTAAAGTAATAGCAGTTTCTTGTTGGGATAATAATGATAAAACATCTTATACTTTCAAAAAGACAGATGGAATTGACACAGATGTATTAATAAGTATTACAGATTCTTTTGGATGTATAGATAAAAATAAGGCAAGAGAATTAGGCTATGAAATTCTTCCAGGAGAAGCATGGCTTGAACAAGATGTAGATATTCTTATTCCTGCAGCTTTAGAAAATCAAATTACTGACCAAAATGTTAATAAAATAAGCAGCCAGGTAAAAGTTATTGCTGAGGCAGCAAATGGTCCTACTACACCAGAAGCTGATAAAATTCTTAATGACCGCAAAGTATTTATTATTCCTGATTTTCTTGCTAATGCAGGCGGAGTAACTTGTAGTTATTTTGAGCAAGTTCAATGTAACATGAATTATTTCTGGGAAAAAGAAGAAGTAATGGAGAAATTGGATACAAAAATGACTGCAGCATTTAAAGCCGTTTATGATTTGTCAATTAATCAAAATTTAAATATGCGTGATGCTGCGTATGTAATTTCTATTAACCGTGTTGCACAGGCAGTTAAAAACCGTGGTTGGGTATAAGAAATATAAAAAAGATGCTTAAGTTAAGCATCTTTTTTATTATGCAGTTTCTTCTATATTTTTTGTCGAGTTCTTATTTTTAGGAACTATAATGCCCTTATTAATTAATAGTTTAATAAGTATAAGGGAACTTACAGTAAAGATAATTGTAACGATAATTCCACCTTCAGGTCCAAAGTCTCCCCCAGTAATCCATGTAGGTCCTGTTAATTTTGTTTCAATTATACTTGAATTTCCTATAATCATACCACTAACAGGTAAGCCCAAGACATTTCCCATAAACCAATTCCATATGGAATGTTGAGCAAAAATTCCCCATAAACCATCATCATATAAGGCATATAAGGATGCAAATATACCGTATAAAATTAGATTTATTATAGGTAGTATAGCAACATTTGGATTAAGAGCATGTAAAATACCAAAGAAAAGCGAAGAGATTATAATAGCTGTAACTGGCTTATAATGCTTTGAAAGTACAGGTAAAAGCCAACCTCTTATGGCCACTTCTTCACTAGCTCCTTGTATAATAAATGCGATCAAAAACATTAAAACAGGTCCAATGGCCGAAATACCAAAAGAATAACTTGCATAAATAGGTTCTGATAATATTTCACCAAAACCAGAAATTAAAATAATACTAAAATAAATTAATTGCATAAGAATAGCAATTAATACTCCTTTTAAATATTTAATAAGCTTTTTATTGCTTTTTAGACCTATTGTTTTAAAGGGTCTTTTTTCAATTAATTTTATGTATATGAAAAAAGAAAGTATATTTATTCCTGTTGATAAAGTTACATTAATCCATTGGGATAACATTGGATTTTTAGGATTAGTCGACATTTCGTTAATAATCTCAACTGTATTGGTCGCTACAGCAAAAATAGAAAGAGCAATATTTAAAACTATAGATGGTACCATTAGAATCAAGATAATTATCAAAAAACTGATTAACCAAAACAGTGCTTTTATTTTTCCGATTTTAGAATAGGTAATTTGTGAACTTTCATCAAAATCCTTTAAAAATGTCTTCTTTTTATCAATATAATACAAAGCCTTCCCTCCTTGAAATAAATACTTCTTGAATATTTTAATATAGTTAAAGCGATTAGTCAAAAGAATTTATATTTTTAAAAACTTTTTAATTAATTTAGGAAAGATGTTATTTAACCCCATAATAATTTTATTAATTTCTATTATAAAAAAGACTTTTGATTATACTCGATTGATTTTAGTGCATTAAAATAGTAAAATATTAACTATATATTTTAAATCATCAAATGGCAATAAAAAGGAGAGCATTAAAATGATATCGAAAAAAATGAAAGTATTAGTAGAAAACAGCTCAACAATAAGAGCTATGTTTGAAGAAGGAAAAAGGCTTGCAAAAATTCATGGAGAAGAAAATGTGTTTGACTTTAGTTTAGGAAATCCCAATGTAGAACCTCCGGAAACTATAAAAAGTTCGATAAACAAAATATTAAATACGGAACATCCTAACCTTGTACATGGTTATATGAATAATTCAGGTTATGAGGCTGTAAGGACTAAAATTGCAGACTTTATTAATCATAAGCATAATCTTGATGTTACACAAAATAATATCGTTATGACTTGCGGAGCAGCTGGAGGACTAAATATTATTTTAAAAACATTAATAAATCCAGGGGATGAAGTAATTGTTTTTGCTCCTTTTTTTGGAGAATACCGCAATTATGTAAGTAATTATGATGGGGAATTAGTGATTGTTCCTCCTGATATTGAAACATTTGAGCCTAATATTGAAGTCTTAAAAGAAAAAATAACAGCTAAAACAAAAGCAGTAATAATTAATACTCCTAATAATCCTACAGGAGTTGTTTATAGCGAAAAAGCTATAAAGGAACTGGCAAAGACCCTTTTAGAAAAAGAAGAAGAGTTTGGAACAAGCATATATCTTATATCTGATGAACCATATAGAGAAATAGTGTATGATGGAATAGAAGTTCCTTATATCTTAAAATATTATAAAAACACTTTTATATGTTATTCTTATAGTAAATCTTTATCCCTTCCGGGAGAAAGAATAGGCTACATTGTTACAAATTCTAAAATGGATGATTTTGAAAGTGTTATGTCAGCATTAAATGTTGCTAATAGAATTCTCGGTTTTGTTAATGCACCTTCTTTATTTCAAAGAGTTGTTGCAGATTGTATAGATGCTGAAGTAGATGTAGAAATATATAAGAGGAACAGAGATTTATTATATAACCATTTAATTGAATTGGGCTTTACTTGCATTAAGCCTGAAGGAGCTTTCTACTTATTCCCAAGAACTCCTATTGAAAATGACATAGAGTTTTGTCAAGAAGCAAAAAAACACAACCTTTTACTTGTACCAGGCTCAGGATTTGGATGTCCAGGACATGTAAGATTAGCTTATTGTATTTCTTATGAAAAGATTAAAAAATCCTTAGCTGCTTTTGAAAAGCTTGCAAAAGCAACTATTTCAAAATAAAATACTAAGCTAAAAACCTTTCGTTAATAAAAATATAATAACGAAAGGTTTTTTTTAGTTATATTAGTATAATATATAATTTTTTATAAAAAATTATTTTAAAATATCCTTGACCTTTACGTTACGTTAAGGTGTACCATATATATAGATGTTTCAATCATTAAAGTAAAGGAAGAAGTAGTGTACTAAAGAGTACTCTTGTAAGGAGCTGTTTATATGGAATATACAATAAAGCAATTAGCAGATATGGCAGGAATAAGCACTAGAACCCTTAGATATTATGATGAAATAGATATACTAAAACCTGCAAGAATTAATTCTTCAGGATATCGTATATATGGCAAAAAAGAAGTGGATACACTACAACAAATATTATTTTATAGGGAGTTAGGGGTAGATTTAGGTAGAATAAAAAAACTCATTAGCTCTGATGATTTTGATTCTTTTACTGCATTGATTGAGCATCGAAAAAAACTTCTTAAAAAAAGAAGCCAATTGGATTTACTTATTGAAAATGTTGATAAGACTTTAGCGTCATTAGAAGGGAGAATTATTATGACAGACAAAGAAAAGTTTAAAGGCTTTAAAGAAGAATTAATTGATGAAAATGAAAAGAAGTATGGAAAAGAAATACGAGAAAAATATGGAAATAAAGCAGTAGATGAATCTAATGCAAAATTGCTAAATATGACAATAGAGCAGTATAATGAATTTAAAAAATTAGAAGAGGAATTAAACAAAGTGTTAATAACTGCTATGGAAACCAAGGATCCTTCAAGTGACTTAGCACAAAAAGCAGCTGATTTACATCGCCAGTGGTTAAGCTATACTTGGGCTGACTATAGTAAAGAAGCCCATGCAGGATTAGCTGATATGTATGTTGCAGATGAAAGATTTAAGGCATATTATGATAAGATAAAAGTTGGTGCAGCTGAGTTTTTAAGGGATGCAATAAAGATTTATACAAAAACTAGTAGTTGTTAGTTGCAAATCCTTTGGAGGAATTATTATGAAAAAAGTATTTTATTACAATACTCCTATAGGAGAAATAGGCATAGCCGAAGAAAGAGGTTATATAAGCAACTTGTTACTTAATAAAGAAGAGCTTATTAATGAGGAATATATAATTGAAGAAACAGAGCTTTTAAGGCAAGCAAGTATGCAATTGCTTGAGTATTTTAATAAAAATCGTAAGACATTTAGTTTGCCTCTTGCACCAAAAGGCACTGATTTTCAAATGAAGGTCTGGAAAGCTTTATGTGATATTCCATATGCTAAAACTTGCTCTTATAAAGATATTGCCCTTATTATTGGTAATCCTAAGGCTGCAAGGGCAGTAGGTATGGCTAATAATAAAAATCCAATAGCTATTTTTATTCCATGTCATAGAGTCATTGGCTCTAATGGGAAACTAGTTGGTTATGGTGGTGGCTTGGAAATAAAAGAATATCTGTTAAACTTAGAAAAAACAAATATAAATCCTTCTAAGAAGTAATTAATAAAGCATAATAAGCTATGGCTTGTTTTTAAAGTCCATAGCTTATTTTTTATTACTAAGATATGCAAATATGGTATAATATAAAATAATGTGGAATTATTGAATAGTAAGTCTTAAAACTAATGATATTACAGATATGAGATGGAGGGGTAAAGTGATCTACAAAAGTATGAAAGGAATTTTATCAAAAAGAATAATTTCTTTATTATTAGCTCTTGTTATGATATTAGTTTTTGCTAGTGCTTGTAATAATAGAAGCTTAGAGATAGATGGCAATGAGATTGTAAGAATTGGCAGCAACAAAGAAGCACAAGAAGAAACAGAGAAAGATCTAAAAGATGATGTTAAGGAAAATCAAGAAGACCATAAGAAAAGTCAAAGTTCTAATTTAAAAGTAGATTTTTTAGTAGGCAACAGTTGGGAAAATAATGGAGTAACTTATACCCAGGCTGATATAACAGTACATAACAATGGGGATTTTGAAATATCTAATTGGGAAGTTGAAATAGCTGCGTCCGAAGGCTCACAGATAGATCAGATTTGGAATGCTACTTATAGAATAGACAATAATAAGATAATTTTTATTGGAGAAGAATTTAATCAAATTATTCCAGCAAAGGGTAGCGTAGCTTTTGGTTGTATTCTAGTGGGTGTTAATAACATTGACTCAAATTCTATTAAAGTATCCTATATAGAAAATAATACAATGATTGCTGAAAACGTTGCTGAGAACAATCAAGTAAATAATAATCAAGGCTCCAGGGAATATGTTCAACCAGAAAAACTTATGCCTAAGGATGTTCCAGCTCCAACTACAGATGACTGGCTATATGTAAAAGGCAACAAAATTGTAGATAAATACGGTCAAGAAGTATGGATAACCGGGGTCAACTGGTTTGGTTATAATACAGGAACCAATACTTTTGATGGTTTATGGGCTGCTGACTTAAACACGTCTCTTGCTGCTATAGCAGATAGAGGTTTTAATTTATTAAGAATACCTATTTCCAGTGAATTAATTTTGCAGTGGGCTAGCGGCAATCCACCTAAGGCAAATTTTAATGAGGCAATTAATTCATACTTAGTTGGCATGGATAGTTTACAAATATTTGATTATGTTGTTGGTCAATCCAGGGCAAATGGTTTAAAGATAATGATAGATATCCATTCAGCAAAGACAGATCCAATGGGCCATATGAAGCCCGTTTGGTTTGAAGCAGATATTACAGAACAAGATTATTTAGATTCTCTTTCTTGGGTGGCAGAAAGATACAAGGATGATGACACTATTATAGCCTATGATTTAAAAAATGAACCCCATGGAAAGCCTAATGAATCTCCAAGGGCAATATGGAATGACTCAAAAGATCCTGAAAATTGGAAGTATGTTGCAGAAAAAGCTGCTAATGCAGTTCTTTCAAAAAATCCTAACGTTCTTGTTTTAGTAGAAGGTATAGAAATATATCCTAAAAATATAAAAACAAATGGTGATTATTCATCAACTAATTCTGCAGATTATTATATTAATTGGTGGGGAGGAAATTTAAGAGGTGTAAAAGATTACCCTATTAATTTAGGAAAATACCAAAATAAACTTGTATACTCTCCTCATGATTATGGACCTGCAGTTTATGCTCAGCCATGGTTTGAAGGTGCTTTTACATATGAAAGTCTTTATAAAGATTGTTGGCGTGATAATTGGATGTTTATATATGAAGATGAAATAGCCCCTTTACTTATTGGCGAGTGGGGAGGATTTATGTCTGAGCCTAATCTTACTTGGATGAAATATTTAAGAGAACTCATTAAAAAACATAAATTACATCATACATTCTGGTGTTTTAATGCAAATTCAGGAGATACCGGAGGTTTGGTTCTTGATGATTTTGTGACTTGGGACGAAGAAAAATATAATTTTGTAAAAGAAGTCTTATGGACAAAAGAGGGCAAATTTGTAGGCTTGGACCATGAAATTCCATTAGGTAAAAACGGAATTGCTTTACCAAAAAAGTAGAAAGGTGATTGTATGAAAAAATATAAATTAGCTTTATCATATTATCTTCCTTCAGTTTTAACCATGATAATTCTTACTTATTAATTTTACTTATCTACTTTGATACTTACAAAGGGGAATATAGTATTCATAATTTTAAGCTTTATTTACTGTTTATAGTTCTTGTAAATATTCCTTTGATAATAAATATTATTTATATTAAATCTACTTATTACTGTATAGATAATGAAGGTATAATAGAAAAAACAATTATTAAAGAAAAGAAAATTTTATGGAATGAGATAATTTTTATTACGCTAACAAATAATGCAGGAGTTAATAGACCGGGAATTGACTTAATGATAGCCAGCAAAGATACAAATATTAATATCCACTATCAAGCTTATGATTTTGATGAAATATATCATAGAGTATTAACAGGTAGAGAAGAACTTCTTAAGGGGCCATGGACTTTATCTTCAATTAAACTGCCTATATCTGATAAGAAGGCTCTTATAATTATGTGTCTATTTGGTATAAGTGCAATTATATTCTTAACATTAATGGCTCTATTTTTATAAACTTTAATTATTAATGGCAGCCGATACTTAAAAAATAATAGGATGGTTTTATTATGGATTTTATTAGCGGAGTAGTTGAGAGAATTACATATAGCAATGAAGAAAATGGCTTTGCCGTTATCAAAATAAAATCTAAGGGTTTTTCGGGGCTTGTTACAGTCGTAGGTAATTTTGCTTCTGTTAATATAGGTGCAACTCTTCATATAAAAGGACAATGGAAATATGATAGTAAATATGGCAAGCAATTTCAAGCCTTCGATTTTAAAGAAACTATCCCTGCTAGCATTGCTGGTATAGAAAAGTATCTAGGAAGTGGTTTAATAAAAGGTATTGGTCCTGTCTATGCAAAGAGAATAGTAAAGCATTTTAAAGAAGATACCCTAAGAATTATTGAAGATGAGCCAGATAGATTAATAGAGGTAGATGGTATTGGAAAAAAGCGTTTAAAGCTTATTAAAAAGGCTTGGCAAGAGCAAAAGGAAATAAAAAATATTATGATATTTTTGCAAAGCCATGGGGTTTCCACTGCATATGGAGTAAAAATTTATAAAACATATGGAGATAAAAGTATTGAAATTGTAAAGGAAAACCCTTATAGATTGGCAGATGATATTTGGGGAATTGGTTTTAAAACTGCTGATAAGATTGCTGAAAAATTAGGTTTTAAAAAAGAATCTTTTGAGCGTTGTCGTTCAGGAATTATTTATCTTTTAAATGAATTATCTAACGAAGGACATTGTTATGTTTTAAAAGATGTATTAATAGAAGAGGCAGTAAAAATTCTTGAACTAGAAAAAGAATTAGTTGATAGAACTATTGCTATTATGTTGGAAGAAAAAGATCTGATTATGGAAGAAAGCACAGAAGTCTATTTACCGCCTTTTTATTATAGTGAAACAGGTGTGGTTAAAAGAATAAAGGAAATATTAGCTTGTGATATTCCAAAAGCAGAAATAAGTCTAGAAAAAGTCCTTGAAGCCATTCAAAAAGAACATAATATTCAGTACGATGAAATTCAAATAAAAGCAGTAAAATGTGCAGCAAATTCAAAGTTTATGGTGCTTACGGGTGGACCAGGTACAGGTAAAACAACAACTACTTTAGCTATTATTGAAGTTTTTAAACGAATGGGTAGAAAAATACTTCTAGCAGCTCCCACAGGAAGAGCTGCAAAAAGAATGTCGGAAGCTACAGGTATGGAGTCAAAAACTATACACCGTTTATTGGAATACAAACCTACAGAAGGCTATCAAAAAAATGAAGAAAATCCATTAGAATGTGATGTATTAATCATTGATGAAGTTTCCATGGTAGATATTATTTTAATGTACAATCTTTTAAAAGCAGTAAAGGATAGCACGATTATTATATTAGTAGGTGATGTAGACCAATTGCCCTCTGTAGGGGCAGGAAATCTTCTAAAGGATATTATTGATTGTGGAGTTATTCCTGTAGTTAAACTAACGAAGATTTTTAGGCAAGCTTTGGGGAGCGCTATTATTACCAATGCTCATAGAATAAATAAAGGACTTATGCCCATACTAAAAGGAGGCAAAAATACTGATTTTTTCTTTATACAAGAAGAAGAAGCTCCAAAGCTTGTAGAAATAGTAAGAGACCTTTGTACCAAAAGGCTTCCTGGATATTATAAAGTAGATCCGATAGAGGATATTCAAGTGCTTTGTCCAATGCAAAGAGGGGAAAGTGGAGCCTATAATATGAATATAGTTTTACAAGAAGCCCTTAATCCTTCAAGATTAGCTATTCAATATGGAGGCATTAGTTATAGATTAAATGATAAAGTGATGCAGATTAAAAATAATTATGATAAGAATGTGTTTAATGGGGATATTGGCCGCATAGTTTATATAAATCAAGAAGACAAAAGCTTAATAATCCGTTTTGATGGTATAGATGTTGATTATGATCTAACTGAATTGGACGAAGTTGTTTTGGCATATGCCACTACAGTTCATAAAAGTCAGGGAAGTGAATATAAAATAGTAGTTGCTCCTTTTACTATGCAGCATTACATGATGCTACAGCGGAATTTATTGTATACTTGTGTAACCAGGGCAAAAAAAGTAATTGTATTGGTTGGTTCAAAAAAAGCAATTGCCATAGCAGTTTCTAATAATAAAATACAGCAGAGAAATACTATGTTGGCATTAAGACTTAAAGAAAGTTTAAGCATGAATTTATAAAACCCATTCTTAAAAGCAAGAATGGGTTTATAANTAGTTATTGTCATCAATGTTTTCATTGTTTTCTATAGGATTGTTTTTTAATTTTTCTTCTTTTCTTTTTTGCCTTTCAATTCTTTTTAGCTCAGCTTTTTGATAGTCCTTTTTTTCTTCATCTGTTTCAGGAATAAGGGGAGGAACAGGGGTAGGTTTTCCTTCTTCATCTAAAGCGACAAAAGTTAAATAAGCTTTGTTAGTTAAGATTGTTGCCCCAGTTTTGATATTTTCAGCATAAACTTTTACTTTTACCTCCATAGAAGTTTTGCCGACCCAAGTTAATTTTGCCCTAAGCATTATTAATTCTCCTACCCTAATAGGATGTCTAAAATCTAGTCTATCTACACAAGCTGTAGCAACAGTTGTATTAGAATGGCGGGATGCAGCCATTGCTCCTGCAATATCAATCCAGTGCATCATACGCCCACCCAGTAAATTGCCAAGGATATTTGTATCATTTGGAAGAACTAATTCTGTCATTTCAACCATAGACTCTGTAGGAGTCTTACCTTTCATAAGCTTCCTCCTTTGTTTGCCTTTATTTTTGATGCAATAGGCATTATTGTGAAGTATTATACCATATTAGTATGTATGTAGAAATAATAACTATTCTATTTATGATTTTTTTCCCATAGGGGACAAGGCTCCATGCGGATATTTATAGTCATATTCTCACAAAGAATACTTTTTAATTTTTTTTCTATAGAGTCTGTAAGCCTATGAGACTCAATAAAGCTTATTGTTGGTTCAATGACAACATGAAAATCTAAATAAATTTCGTCTTTTGTTCCGCGGCTTTTTATATCGTGAACATCTTTTATTTCATTAAAAGTTAGGACAATTTCTTTTATTATATCTGCATCTATAATTGCTTGATCTAATAGGGGACCAGAAGTTGTTTGAAAAATTTCATATGCAGCAACAATGATTAATAAAGATACAATCAATGATGTAATAGAATCTATAATAATTGGCAATCCTAGTTTAATAGATATTAAAGTTGCTACTACTCCTAAAGAAATAAAAATATCAGTTTTTGTATGGATAGAATCTGAAATTAAAATAGTGCTGTTTAACTCCTTACCTTGTTTATATTCATAGGAGGCAATACAAATATTGATGATAATACTTATTACAAGCATAAAAAGACTTATATTACTTATTTCAAGAGGGATTGGACTTGCCAATCTCTTAATTGCATCAACAATCGTATTAAGGGCAACAACTATCAGCATAACTGCAATAAAAAGGCCAGTAAGATTTTCAATCTTTCTGTGCCCATAAGGATGCTTTTTATCTTCAGGTTTATAAGCAAAATAAATCCCTATAAGTCCAATTATATTTGAACTGCCATCAGTTAAAGAGTGAAAGCCATCAGCTGTTACACTTGTACTTTTTGATAGATATCCAATAACTATTTTAATTAATGCTACAAACAAATTAGCCAACAAAACAAGCCATAATACCAATTTGATTTTTTTAGCCTTTTCCATATAATAGCCTCCAAAGTATTTCTTATTGAATATAAAAAATTTGAACAACTCATTATCAATTGAGATGTCATATAATCATTATATTACTCTAAGGTTGTCTTGTATATAGTTTTGAAAAGATTATACACATTATCAAATGATAACAAGATTAATTGTCATTAAAAATGATTTAATACGAAAGTCTTCTTATGGTATAATAAGCGTGTTAATTTAATACTTAAAAAGAAGGTGATGCTAATGAAATATCGTTTTTTTATGTTAATAATTATGTTATTAGTTTTCTTTAGTTTGGCAGGATGTGATAAGCAAGATAATTCTAGAGAATCTATGAATCCAATAATAGAAAATTCTATAGATGAAGAAAACATAAATAAAGATCTTGAAGATGAAAATAAATCTGAACCTATAGAATCAGATTTTATAACGCAAAATGATGACGAACCTGCTATAGTAATTAACGGAGTAAAAACTAATGAGTGGCTTTATATAACAGAAGATGGGACTAAACTTAGAGAATACTCTATTGACTTAGACAGTGACGGGGAAGAAGAAAAGATTCAATTATATACGTCAACTGCTAAGGATGAATCAGGGGAACTTCTTTGGGATGACAATCAAAATTGGCTTTTGTTAATAGAAGATGGGAATGAGTATTATCCTTTATTTGAAAGTCCTGTGCAATTAGGTATGGTGTATTTTAATGTTTTTTATGATTCTAATGAACTAGCCAAGGTTAGTCTTATTTTATCTGCAGGTGCTAGTATGAAGATTACAAATTATTACTATGATGAAGAATTAGGAGGATATATAGTAGATAATATCTATGAGGAAGATAGTATAAATGCTATGTATAGTAGTATTCCCTACTACTAAACAAAAAAGGTTAGCTTATTTTTGCAAAAGGGGAGATAAGCTTGAGAATAAAAAGTTTCTTTAAATTAGTTGAAATACAGACTAAACTAGCTAGTGTAATTCCTTTTTTACTTGGGAGTGTTTATGCTTTATATAGATTTAATGAATTTAACATTATTAATTTTATTCTAATGTTAATTTCTTTAATTAATGTAGATATGATGACCACGGCAATAAATAATTATATTGACTATAAAAAGGCGAACAAGACCTATGGTTATAATTATGAAAAGCATAATGCAATTGTAAGATATAAGTTAAAAGAATCTACAGTAATACTAACTATAATTACCTTATTTATTATAGCTTCAATTTCAGGTTTTATTTTATTTTTAAGAACTGATATAGTTGTTTTAATTTTAGGTGTTATATCATTTATTGTTGGTATCTGTTATTCTTTTGGGCCTGTACCAATTTCAAGAACACCTTCAGGAGAAATATTTTCAGGATTTTTTATGGGTTTTGTAATTACTTTTATTGCAGCATATGTTCATATTTTTGATAAAGGGCTTATTAGTATTAGCTATAATAATTCTTTAGTTTTACTTTCAATTAATTTAAAAGAAATTATTTATTTATTTCTCCTTTCTTTACCTACAGTTATAGGTGTATCAAATATTATGCTCGCTAATAATATTTGTGATATTGAAGATGATATCGTTAATAAAAGATATACCTTGCCTATTTATATTGGAAAAGAAAAAAGTTTAATGATTTATAAAATACTTTATTACTTATTATATTTAAATATCATAGTTACAGTACTTTTAGGAATTAATTCTTTAATTGTCATCCTTACACTGGCTACATTTATTGTGGTAAACAAAAATATTAAAGTCTTTTATGGTAAACAAACTAAAAAAGATACCTTTTCTACAGCGGTTCAAAATTTTGCATTGATTAATTTTATATATCTATTAACTATTGGTATAGGGATAATAATACCTGTAGGTTAAACAAGCAATAATTGTCTAAACCCTATATGTGGATTTTTATAATAGATTAAGAAAAACAGAGAAAATTTAAGCATTGAAGAGATATTTTAAATTAATCATGATATATAGATGAAAGTCAATATTGATATATCGTAATAATATGATATAATAATATTAACAAAAATAATTAATATTAATTTAATATAGTTAGAGGAGGTTATTCTATGGATAATATTATTGTTTACTCTACACCTACATGCCCTTTTTGTCACATGGTAAAGAACTATTTAACTCAAAATAATTTTCAATTTAAGGACATAAATGTTGCCCAAGATCAACAAGCAGCTCAAGAGATGGTACAAAAATCAGGACAGATGGGAGTACCAGTTATTGACATTAATGGCAATATAGTAGTTGGTTTTGATAGAAATAAAATAAATGATTTATTAGGTTTATAAAAGTTTGTAAAAAGTATTTCTATAAAAATAAGATTTAAATAAAAAGATTGATTTTAAGATAAATCAATCTTTTTTTATGCATAAAAAACCTACAAATCAAACTAATAGGAAAAACTGTTAAACAGTAAAAAAGACTAAGCTAATTTAGTCATATAAACTAGCTTTTTTAATGTGATTTGTGCAAATTATAGAAATGTAAAAAAATAGTTGAAATTGTAATAATTATTAGTTACACTTAGTTTAATGAAACAATATTGACAATTATGAATCATAAGTATATAAAGAACACTAATAAAAATAATTATATATTTAAAAATATTAAGGGGGTTTTACAAATGAAAAAAGGAGTATCTATTTTATTATCTTTTATTATTTTACTAAGCAGTTTTGTTTTTAATTTTCAAATTGCAGAGGCTGCAAATAATAAGACAAAGACTGCTAATAAGGCCCTTGAAGATTCTATGTCAGTTTCAGAATATGTATATGAAGAAAACCCACTAGATTTAGAAGAGGAACTTTTTAATTTTGCTATTGTTGAAGAATTTGTTTATGAAAAGCCAAATCCTGTAATAACAGAAATTAGTACAGTTCATGAAGATATACAAGATTATAAATTAGTGCCCTTTACAGTTCATATAGAAAACATGGGCGGCATGACAAGAAAAGATATTCAATTAACCTGGAAAATGGATGGGAAAACAATAGGGACAACAAGTATAGAAAGAGGCATGTTTCCATATGAAAGAAGAACATCTACTTTAGAATGGAGAGCAGTGCCAGGTAACCATACCCTTACTGTTATTGTAGATGATAGAAATCTAATAGAAGAAGAGGATGAAACGGACAATATTTTTGAAAAGGATGTATTTGTAAGAGAAGCAGTTAAATTAAATTTGGCAAGATATTCAACAGAACGCCCCTTTACACAAACCTTAGATGCAGGTCGTATTTTTTCAGTTGGAATTAAAAAAGATGGAAAGATTATAATAACAGGTAATACAGAAAATGGCCGTTCAGGTGTATCATCATGGGAAGATATTATCCAGATATCATCAGGAGATGGTCATATAGTAGGTCTAAAAGGAGACGGTAGTGTAGTAGCAGCAGGATATAATGGAAATGATAATAGATGTAATGTAGTTGATTGGAAAGATATCGTCCAAGTATCGGCAGGAGATGGCCATACTGTAGGCTTAAAAAGTGATGGTACTGTAGTAGCAGTAGGAAAAAATAAAGATAATCAATGTAGTGTAGAAGACTGGGAAGATATTGTTCAAATATCTGCAGGTGAAAGCCATACTGTAGCATTAAAAAGCGATGGAAGCGTAGTAGCAGTTGGTAATAATGGCAATGGTAAATGCAATGTAGAGGCTTGGGAGGATATTGTGCAAGTGTCAGCTGGTCTAGACCATACCGTAGCCTTAAAGAGGGATGGAACAGTAATAGCAGTAGGCAGTAATCAATTTGGCCAATGTGATGTAGAAGAGTGGAGCGAGGTTGTACATATATGGGCAGGAAATAAGAGTACTATTGCTGTTAGAAAAGATGGAAGTGTATTATATTGTGGAAATAATAAATACGGACAAGCTAATTTAAATCATTGGACTGATATTGTACAAGCTTTTTCATGGAATAATTATGTTTTAGGCTTAAAGAAAGATGGAAGTATAGTAGCAGTAGGAGATAATAGATCTGGTCAGTGTAATTTTGCAGGTGTAGAATGGAAAAACATGAAGGATATTATACAAATATCTGCTGGAACAAATCATACCGTAGGCTTAAGAAGCGATGGAAGCGTAGTAGCTGTAGGTTCTAATAGTAATGGCAAGTGTGACGTAGAAAGCTGGGAAGATATAGTACAAGTGGCTGCAGGAGAGGAGCATACAGTAGGCTTAAGAAAAGACGGGAGAGTAGTAGCAGTAGGCAGTAATTCAAAAGGTCAATGTAATGTAGAAGACTGGGAAGATATTGTGTATGTGTCAGTGGGAAGCGGGCACACAGTGGGTTTACGGGCTGATGGAAAAGTACTGGCAGTTGGTTATAGTTCACCCAGCAGAGTAACAAGCTGGCAAGATATCATTCAAGTATCTGCCAAATATCTTCAGACTATAGGTTTACAAAGAGATGGAAAGGTTGTAGCAACGGGAAATAATTATTATGGACAATGTAATGTAGGTGCTTTAGAAGACATAATACAAATATCTGCTGGAACAAATCATACCTTAGTCTTAAAAAATGATGGAACAGTTTTAGCAGTAGGACGTAATTACGATAGAGAATGTAATGTATCAGCTTGGCAAGATATTATTCAAGTATCAGCGGGTAATAATTATTCCATAGGTCTAACAAGTGATGGAAGAGTAGTGACAACTGATCTTAAATATAGTGTAGAAGACTGGGAAGATATAGTAGAAGTATCAGCAGGAGATGCTTATGTAATAGGCTTAAAAAGAAATGGAGAGTTGGTAGGTGTAGGAGATAATACATATGGCCAGTCTAAAGAAATATTACCAGAAATATTATCTGTACCTGAATTATTTAGAGAAGAAGCATTTGCATTAGAAGTAACTGATTTAAACTATTCTTTTGATGATAACTATGATGAAGAAGATTATTGTGACGGTATGGATATGACTATAAATGCAGAGATTACAAATAAAGGTAATAGTCTTATTGATACAACTGCCGTTTTATTTAAATTAGACGATAATATAGTTGGTTCAAGGACAATAAATAACTTTCAGCCAGGAGAAAAAAGGATTATAAACATAACTTGTCCTTTTGATGCAGGAGCAAAAAATCTTATAGTTATACCAGATAATCGTTTTCCTGATGAGGCTATTAAAACTATGCCGGTTCCCTATATTGAAAAAACTGAATTAAACTTTTCAGTAGAAATAGAAAAGTACAGAAATAGATTTATTATACATACGAATGTGACAAATGAAGGAACTAGGACCATAAGAAATGTAGATATTGACTATTTACTGGATGGAAAAAAGATAGGGACAGGAGTTATTAAGAATGGAATAAAATCAGGAGAAACAAAATATAACAAATTCGAATTTTATGCAGATGCAGGAAGCCATATATTAACGGTTAGACTAGATCCTAATAATAATATCCCTGAACAAAATGAAGAAAATAATGAGTATACAGAAGAGATAATGGCAGAAACAGTTCCTAGTATTAGATTTATAAATTTAGAAAAAGGACAAATGATATTTAGTCCTTATAAAATAGAATATAACGCTACAAGCCAGCTTTATAATCCAAATGAACTAAAGATTTCAATAAGTTTAATTAATGGTGAAAAGCAAATAATTATTGCAAAAGATATTGAAAATACCGGTTTTTATGACTGGACTTACTCAGATATTCCCGAAGGTAAATATCAACTTAAAATTACAGCTATAGATCCAAAGGGAAATGAGTCATATGCAGAGCAATCTATTAACATAATTAAAAGACCTAGGATAGAAATAAAGCATAATGAATATGAAGCATTAATTTTAGATGGTGATGAAGCTAAAATACGGTTACTAATAAAAAATCTCCAAGCTACAGAAGATACTATTGATTTATTTATAGAAAAAGATGTTGGTATAGATATTGATATAGAAAACATTTATGTAAACCTAGTAGCATGGGAAGAAAAAGAAGTCGAATTAGCTATATCATATGATAGTTATGGTATATATTATCTAAATATACTGGCAAGATCACAAAATAATCCCTTAATAACAGATGAAGAAACTGTAGAATTAGCAGTATTCCCAACCGAATTAGAAATAGTTTGGAATAGGTTTAGAAGATTATTAATGGACGTGGGCTTATTTTAATATGATATATTTTCAGAAATTATTTAGCTGCTAATTTATAATTTGATAGTTTATTTTACGAATTAATTAAAGGGTAGTTTCTAATAATATTATTTATTAGAAACTACCCTTTATATATTAATTTCTAAATAAAATTATTAATAACTATAGCAGTTTAATCTTTTTATTAAGCCTCGACATTTTAAATGTCATTAATTATAATGTAGATTATACTATGTTAAATGATGTATGGTAATAAATAGGGAGGAAAATATGTGGAAAATAACTTATTCTGATATTAGAAATAATCCAGAAATTAATACTTATATTAAAAAAGGCGATGAGTTATTAGGAATGATGGGATTTACAGATCATTCTGAGATACATGCTGCAAAAGTTGCAGAAACTGCAGCAACGATACTCCAAAAGCTAGGTTATTCAGAAAGAGAATGTGAATTGGCAAAGATTTCAGGATATCTTCATGATATTGGTAATGCCGTAAATAGAATAGACCATGCTCAAACAGGAGCAGTTATGGCTTTTAATATTCTTTCAAAGTTAAATATGGATCCAGAAGAAATTGCAACTGTAGTTTCGGCTATAGGAAATCATGATGAATCAACAGGTACAGCTATTAGTCCAGTTTCTGCTGCCTTGATTTTAGCTGATAAAACTGATGTTAGAAGAAGCAGGGTAAGAAATAAAGAACTAGTTACCTTTGATATTCATGATAGGGTAAATTATGCCGTAGAAAAATCCAAAGTAATAATAGACGAAAAGAACAAAAATATCATACTAGAGCTTACAATAGATATGAGGATTTCGTCTCTTATTGAATACTTTGAAATATTTCTTACTAGGATGCTCATGTGTAGAAGAGCTGCTGATTTTTTAAATATTAATTTTGAATTAGTTGCTAATGAAAAGAAAATGGTGTAGTCAAATATATTGAATGATAAGAAAAGTANCCCCTACAGATGCCAGTACAGATAAGATGATATTATCTTTCCACCAGGATAGGACTATAGCTGTAATAATTCCCCCAAAAACTGCCCCTTGGTGATTTGGTATTGCATTAAACACATTAGGTATTATTAAGGCACCTAAGGCTGTATAGGGTATATAATTAAGAAATCTTTTTAAAGTAGGATTAATTTCTTTTTTTGACATTAATACAAAGGGAAGCAGCCTAGGTATAAAAGTTACAATTGCCATACCAAGAATTATAAAAAAATAGGATTTCATGATTTAACCTCTCCTTCATCTTCTTTGGGTAAAATAATTAAGCCTAATAAAGAAGCAAGTATTATAGATATTATTAGATTATTATCTTGGGGAATAAAATTAGTGAAGTTTAAGAAAGTGTGTATTCCTCCAGAAAGTAAAGCTAAAATTACAACTTCCTTTGACTTTTTCATGGATGGAACCAAAATGGCAATAAACATTGAATAAATGGCAATTTTCATACTTGCCTGGACAGCATCAGGAAGAAAGCTTCCTAACAAATAGCCAGTTACACTGCCTAAAACCCATGAAAAGTATGCAGTTGTATTTACAACAAGAGAATAAATAACGGATAATTCTTTATTTTTTGTCGCTAAAACAGAAAATGTTTCATCAGTTACCCCAAAAGCCACAAGAGGAAGTAGTTTTTTTCTTGGGCTTTTTATTTTTGTACTAAGGGATGCACTCATTAAAAAATGCCTGGAATTCATTATAGCTGTTGTAAAGATAATTTGAAAGCCTGATACTGCTGATGAAATTAAATTAACAGCAATAAATTGACTAGCCCCTGCAAAAACCATAAAGGAAAACAAAAAACAATCCAAAAGACTTAGCTGATTAGTCTTTGAAATAATTCCAAAGGCTAAAGCGATAGGAATATAACCAATAGCAATAGGAAGGGCATCTTTTAATGCTGACAATGCTTCCTTTTTATTACATTTATTCATTTTATATCCACATCCTTTTTATGCTGTAGTAAAAAAATATCAGTTGAATTTTGCATTCATATATGCTTATTGTTATAATAAATATTATGAAGTATTATATAATATAAAGGCGAAATTTAAAAGAATTATTCTATTTATTTAGAAAGAGGGTTTATTATGAGCCAAGCGGATAGGGTTTTTATAGAAATGTGTAAAAGTATTCTTAATGAAGGAATAAGTTCAGAAGGTCAAGAAGTAAGACCAAGATGGGAGGATGGGACACCTGCCCATACTGTTAAAAAGTTTGGAGTAGTTAATAGATATAATTTGGCCGAAGAATTTCCTATTCTTACTCTTAGAAAAGTCCCCTTTAAATTAGCAATTGATGAAATTCTTTGGATATGGCAAAAAAAGTCTAATAATATCAAGGATTTAAATAGTCATATTTGGGATTCTTGGGCTGATGAAAATGGCACAATAGGAAAAGCTTATGGTTATCAGTTAGGGGTAAAACATAAGTATAAAGAAGGGGAATTTGATCAAGTTGACAGAGTTCTTTATGATTTAAAAAACAATCCTTATAGTAGAAGAATTATTACAAATTTATATAATCATCATGATCTTCATGAGA
>JGI24709J26583_10000745_pt1 | contig 27501 bp, 25 predicted proteins | sample BioPla2DNA1_FD_26583 | JGI IMG/M metagenome (IMG submission 26583) | reverse complement strand
CTTTCTTCTCATCTGTCCAACTTTCCGTCCTGGAACGGTCTTGTCATCGTTTAACGCATTCTTTGCCGTCGGCATAAAGAAATACCAGTTGATTTCCATTCTCCACTCTTACTCCCGTTATTTCACCGGGAAAGGCATCCATACTGCCAAGAAGTTCTTCCACCACCGAAACGAGAGTGCTTTCCGGAATCTGCTTGGAGGCGCAGGCCGCTTTGCCCCAGGTGTTGAAAGTACCGCAAATCCAAACCGGCCCGGTCTTGGTGATTTTTCTGCGGTAGTGCTTGCCACAGCCGGCGCAGACAAGTTTCCCGGAGAAGGGATAAGAGTTAGGAGTAACGCCGGGGCGGCTGTGCTTTTCTGCCCGCCGCTTTATCTCCTCCTGCACGGCGTTAAATTGCTCCAGGGGGATGATTTCTTCATGGGCATCTGTTATGTGGTATTGCGGAAACTCCCCGTTATTTTGTCGTCGGCACTTTGTAAGGTGGTTTTCCCGGTAGGTCGTTTGGAGTAGCAAATTTCCGGTGTAGGCATAATTGCGGAGAACACGGGAAACACTGCTTTGGCTCCACGGATTTCCAAACCGGGAGGGGACACCCAGGCTGTTGAGCATCTTGGCGATGGCGATCACACCCATACTGTCCAGGTAGCTGCTGAAGATCTGCCGTACCACCGCTGCCTCTTCCGGGTGAATCACCAAAGTGCCGCTATCATAGCGGTAGCCAAGCATCGTTCCGTTCCAGGGTATTCCGTTTCTGAAATTGTGCCGTATCCGCCACTTTTGATTTTCACTGGCGGAGAGGCTTTCCTCCTGCGCGTAAGACGCCAAAATGGTGAGGATCAGTTCTCCATCTGAACTGAGGGAGTGAATATTCTGCTCTTCGAAGTAGACATCCACCCCCAGACCTTTCAGTTCCCGTACTGTTTCCAGTAAGGTGACGGTGTTCCGGGAAAACCGGGATATGCTCTTGGTGATGATCAGATCCACCTTTCCGACCCGGCAATCCGCAAGCAACCGTTGGAACTGGTCTCTTGCGTCCTTGGTGCCGGTTAACGCCTCGTCGGCATACACACCGCAGAAGATCCAACCGGGATGGCTTTGGATCATGCNGTTGTAGTAACTGACCTGGGCGGACAACGAATGGAGCATGGCATCCTTACCGGAGGACACTCTCGCGTATGCCGCCACCCTGGTCAGTTTGGGGATCGGCTGCGTCGGAAGTATGGTTCTTTCTATGACCCGTTTCATAATTTCCCTCCTTTGTATCATTAAGCGGGTAGTGTATGTTCGCTCTTATAGGGGGAAATAGCAAGTCATATCAACGGAATATACTGCACAAANATAGGCCGTATTTACGGGCCAATATATCGCAGGCTTTNTCGTAGTCCGATTCCCCAAGTAATGATTTCAGAACCGTGGTGCTGACCTTGTACCGCATCAGCCGGGATAGCAGATCCTCAAGCTGTTTTCTTTCTGGCGTTGGCATAACAGAGGCAGCTGCAGTATTTCCGGTTGCGGTTACCATAGCTGACGAACTCCTTTCCACAGTGCTGACAGGACAAGGCATAAAAGGCCTGCTTGTTCACCTCATCCTGGTGGCTGTTCCAGTAGGCCATGCGGCACTGATCGTTGCAGTACTGTTTCTCTTTTCTGCCCTGGCTCTGAGGAACGGGCTGGCCACAGTGATGGCACAGAACCAATCCCGCCTGAGGAGGATGGCGCTGTAAATGGGATTTGACCGTGTTGGGAGAAAGACCCAACTGCTCGGCGATCCGCTGATACCCCATGCCATGGGATGCCAGGAAGTTGATCTGATTCATGGTTTTATATGTCATTGCTATATCCTTTCTGTGTGCCGGGAGGAGTTGCCCCCTCCCGGCGGCGGTGATCAGTTGNTCTTCATGACCTTGGTGGCCTCGGGACGGGTAAGCTTTCCGTCCANGAACTCATAGGCTCGGTAGCCGATGCAATCGATGTGGATGTACTTTTCCACCAAGGGACGGATCTGTACAGGAGATCTGTTCACGATCCAGTAGTACCGGAAGTCACCAAAGGCGATGGGCTTGCTGCCGGAATCAGCACCTGGCATGAACTCGGAGATGTATACACGCTTACCTAGGATGGTGTCATTGGCGTGGTGCCAGATATAGTTACCATTTGCATCCTTGATGGTGCGCAGAGCATAGGCGGTCTCATCGTTCATGACCCAGACACCTCTGCGGCGGTACTTGGGTTTTACAGAGAAGAACAGCTTCACTACATCCTCGTAGGTCAGTGCAGCGGTGGTCACACCAATGTCAGCACCGCCGTTCTCTGCAAGAATACCGGTGGGCATATTTTCGCCGGTACCGGTGATGAAGGCCTCGTCCTCCGCTCTGCCGAGATTTTGAGCCAGGCGGGAAACAATATGGTCTTCGATGAGGAAGCTGTTGTCCTGTACGAAAGAGTTCTCCAGAGTGAATGTGGACACCAACTTGTGACGACCCAGGGTGATCTCACCAAAGTCATCCATGCCATCGGTGACAGTGACAGAGCCGCCCTCAGATACCCAGACCGACACATCCTCCGTCTGGGTGGTCTTGATGCTGTCTTCCTGCTCGTATGCCAGGATGGTAGTGGCCAGATTGCGGAACAGACTTTCCTTCTTTACGGCGGCACCGTACTTGTCCTGGCTGGTGGCGGAAAGAGGAGCGGCGCTGACAGAGAGGTCGATACTGGTATTGCCGGGGTTGTGTCTGCCACGCAGTGCATTCCAGAGGAAGGTATCATATTCCTTGCTCTGAATCTGGGGCAGCATTTTGGTATAGGTATTCATAAATAATTCCTCCTTTGTATTACTTCTTGGGTTTCAGGGTGATGCCCATCCGGTGGCAGTAATCTTCCAGACCCTTACAATCCAGCTTGAAGCGCATCCGGTTGTCGGGGGCGGTGGTGATGTGGTACTTCTTGACGATGGTGTGAGGTACATTGTCATAAGCGTACACGGTCAGCGTTTCCTGCTTCTTCAGCTGCTTTTCGAAGTAGTCCTTGGTGATCATGTTCATATCCTCCTTAGTCGATGGTGATGGTGGGATGGGTGCTGATGTGGTGTTTATTGCAGAACGCGGTTAGTTCCTCATGGGTTGTGAATCGATAGGATTCATGGGGACTCACCACAAGGACAGGCTCATAAACCTTGGTGAAGGTGATTGGAGTGCCGTCAGGCTTGTACATGATGATGGAATCGTGCTTGTCGAAATACTCCTGCAGGTAATTCTGAGTGATGGTGTGTGTCATAGTTATTTCCTCCTTACTTGTGGGTGCAGTGGCTGCAGACATACAGTTCATGCTTGGTTTCATTGATGGGTGCGCTGATCGCTCTGAGAGCATTGCCACAGCGGGGGCAGCGAATGGTAATGCCGTTGGTGCTGACACCTGGACGGATGCGGAGTCGGAAGTAATGGGGAACTATTTCCTCCAGCCACATCTTGCTCGTGGCCATGACGGTGTCTCGCTCCAGGGTGGGGAACATGGCCACCTTCTCCGTGCCCTCAGTGTCGCAGTCGATGAGGGGGTAATATCGGATCTCGGTCATGGCTTACACCGCCTGTCCATCCAAATCCAGAAAGCGATCCTTGCAGTAAGCCAGGGCCTCTCCCTTTGTGGCGAACACCACGGTACTGAAACCATGCTGCACTTTCCAGATGTCCCTGTCCTGGTGCTGAGAGATCGCCACAGGCTGCCCCTTCTTGGTCTGGAGCAGCATTTGACATTTGTAATTGCCACGGGAGAAGCTGTCGGTGTCTTTAGCGGACAACCTGGGTTTACCACCGTAGAAAATTCTTCTAATCATGTGTTTTCCTCCTTTGTTTTGTTGATTGGTGATGGTCTCCTTGGAGACCGGTGTGTGACCTCCTTCGCCATTCGCAGAAAAAGGGGCCGGTTTGTATAGTGTCTTTTGGAAAAAATATCTGATTTTTTCTCCGTTGAAAGTTACCTCCTTCGGCATACCCAGAAAATGAGGGCATTTTGATGGGGTGTTTTGAAAAATTAAATCTATTTTTTCTCCGGGGCCTATTCCACCCAATACTTCCGCGATTTTTTACATACGCCCCCGGCACCGTTACCAAGGGAAAAGGTTGTAGAGATTTGACTCCCCCTGGGGGTGCGAAAACGAAAAAAAGCGCCCACCGTTTCCGGCAGACGCAAAAACATAACGATATTAAGTTTTGACATGGAGGAAATCCCTTTTACTCCGGGGTTCGTGTGGGGAAGGGCAGGCTTTTAGCCCTTCCCTACACACGGAGTCCTCCCCCTCGTAAGAGGGAAGAAGATATATCTATATATAAGTCCGTTTTCTTCCGTATCGTTATCACAATAGAAAACAAGAAATCTGGGCAGATTAGCCACTTGAAAACAGCCGCCACCGGAGTTAACATCACACACACTTTGGGGAGGTGATACACTTGCGATCAATCATAAATCTGCTACAGCACTATATGCGAACATACCCATTTGACACCGGCGATCCGGATTGTAAAACTGTCCTAGATCAACTGTACCGGGCCTACCAGGAATCTCACGAATCCGATCCCNCGGATATACGGAACGGCTTCAAAGAATTGGATGCCCTGTTGGAAAGCATATCCCTGGATGACAACAACGCTGTTTTCAACCTATGCTGCCGCCTCTGTACGGCATACNAGTACAAGGCCTTCCTTGACGGCCTTCATTACGGTGCACAGCTGATGATGGAGTTGAATAAAGGCAAGCAGAAGTAATCTAACTAGGATTCCTCTTTTGAGGTATGTAACACTGCTCTGCACAACGAAACCTGCCAGTTGGAACCACTCCACTTGGCAGGTTTACCTATAATTTGTAGGGAATCTACAGCATTATCCCTTATCAGAATAATCAGTAATCAAACCGAGCTTTTTCAAGCGACTGCGGATACCAGAACTACTTCGCTGCATAGCATAAGCAATTTTCGGAATCGGCACCCCATTGTTATGCATATCAATCAATTGTTTTTCTTGCTCTTTGGTCCACGGCTTCCCGGCATTTCAGGCGATTCTGTAACTATGCGCATAGGACTCATTGCTTCTATATTGTCGAGAATAAATTGCTGAGCACTTCTGTTATAAAGAACAACCTGATATTCGCCGTCAGCACCAGTTCTTTTCTCAACGAAGATGCCCATGCTCTTTCCTAATTCGGTAGGATGTTTAGTACGCCCTCCACTGATGGTGGCGGCATCTTCAAGTATGCCATTAGTAGCCAACCACGCCCGAATTTGCTGATAAGTGATTTTATCCATAGCATTCACATCTATCAGCGAATTGATCCGCTTGGCAATTTCGCTGATGGGAATAGGTTCATCAGAAAACGCGAATTCCCTCTTACGTAATTCAGGCAAATAGAAGGCCGCTTTTGCAGAAGCAATCGCAGCAGGCTGAGGCATACCGCCATTTTCAACAATCCTTTTTAAAACATCCGAGACAAAGGCAAAACACTTTGAAAGTCGAACATTATTGATGGCATCGTTCTCTGGTACTGGGGTATCATCTATGGGATTAATTCCTTTTGCAAGCTTGTCCATATACATTTTCGCCCGTTGGATGGTCTCGAGTTCTGTCATATGTACACCTCCATTGAGTATTTTCTCCAATATTATCACAAATAGGGCGATATTTCATAGAGAATCTTGCTTTTATGTACGTATCTCGTTATACTTGTGGTAATTATATGCCGTTATTCTAGCCAAGAAGGGAGGAATATGTACTTGAGCAAGATCGTTTTCTTTGACACAGAGATCAACCCGGAAACCAAACAGATTCTTGACATTGGCGCGCTTCGTGACGATGGCACAAAACTACATAATCCCTCCCCAAAAACTTTTAGCGCCTTTATCAGAGGACACCGCTATGTCTGCGGCCATAATATCATTGCACATGATTTGCAGTATATGAATGAGCACATTGCGGCTGCGATTCCAAATTACATCGCTATTGACACACTGTGCCTTTCTCCTCTTCTCTTCCCCATGCGCCCGTATCACGCATTAGTGAAGGATGACAAACTGCAATCCGATTCTGTCAACAATCCGCTGAACGATTCCGTAAAAGCAAAAGCACTGTTTGATGATGAAATTAGCGCCTACCGCAGACTCCCTCGTAAGTTGCAGCAGATNTTTTGTTCTCTGTTGGGCAACACCAAGCAATTTTATGGCTTTTTCCACTATCTGAACAAAGCTCCTCTGTTGGATCCGGAACGAGCAATTCGTGATTATTTCCATGGCAAGATTTGTACCAGCGCAGACATCGCTTTGCTGATCCGCAAAGTGCCCGTTGAACTGGCATATACCCTGGCATTGATCAACACCAATGACCGCCATTCTGTCACGCCAGCATGGGTACTGCGTAACTATCCCCGGATCAACAATGTCATCCGTCTGCTTCGCAGCACGCCTTGCGAAGATGGTTGCGAATACTGCAGCCGGAAACTGGATGTGCGGGCACGGTTGAAGGATATCTTTGGTTTTGATTCCTTCAGAACCTATAACGGCGAACCCTTGCAGGAAAATGCTGCCCGCGCAGCTGTGCAAGGAAAATCCTTGCTGGCTATTTTTCCCACCGGCGGTGGCAAATCCATCACCTTCCAGCTGCCTGCGTTGATTGCAGGTGAAACTGCACGCGGTTTGACCGTTGTTATTTCTCCGCTTCAATCCTTGATGAAAGACCAGGTGGACAACCTGGCCGAACGAGGAATCGCGGATGCAGTAACGATCAACGGTCTGCTGAGCCCCATTGAGCGGGCAGAAGCGATGGAACGAGTCGAGAGTGGTCTAGCCTCTATTCTCTACATTTCTCCGGAATCTCTGCGCTCCAACTCTATCGAAAAATTGCTTCTTTCCCGGAATGTTGTTCGCTTTGTTATCGACGAAGCTCACTGTTTCTCTGCTTGGGGTCAAGATTTCCGTGTGGACTATCTGTACATCGGGGATTTTATTCGCAATCTGCAAGAGAAAAAGAATCAGAAAGATCGGATTGCAATTTCCTGCTTTACCGCTACGGCCAAGCAGAAGGTCATCAGTGATATCTGCGAGTATTTCAAGCAAAAGCTGGATATTGATCTCGAATTGTATACCACGAACGCCTCCAGAACCAATCTGCACTATTCCGTTATCTACAAAGAAAATGATGATGAGAAATATGCAGAACTTCGTAACCTGATCCAGCAAAAGAATTGTCCCACTATCGTCTATGTGTCCCGTGTTAAGAGAACGCACCAGATTGCGCAGAAACTGACAGACGATGGTTTCCCAGCGCTTCCGTATAACGGCAAGATGGAAAGCAGCGAAAAGGTTGCCAACCAAGAGGCGTTTCTGAAAGACCAGGTACGCATCATTGTTGCCACCTCTGCTTTTGGCATGGGTGTTGATAAAAAAGATGTTGGTCTTGTTGTGCATTACGACATTTCCGATTCTTTGGAAAACTATGTTCAGGAAGCAGGCCGTGCCGGCCGTGACCAATCGTTACAGGCAGATTGCTTTGTGCTATTCAACGACGAAGACCTGGACAAGCATTTTATTTTGCTGAATCAAACCAAGCTCAGTATGAGCGAGATCCAGCAGGTTTGGAAAGCCATTAAGGATCTGACACGAATCCATCCGACGGTCAGCCGATCTGCGCTGGAAATCGCGCGGCAGGCAGGCTGGGATGATACTACCGCCGATGTAGAAACCCGTGTGCGCACTGCTATTGCGGCATTGGAGAATGCCGGTTATGTGGAGCGGGGCAAGAATGTGCCTAGAATCTATGCTACCAGCATCCTGGTTGATAGCATGGCGGAGGCAGCGGCCCGTTTGGAGGAATCTCAGCGTTTTAATGATCAGCAGCGGCAAAATGCCAAACGTATTATGAAATCGTTGATTTCCAGCCGCAGCATCTCCAAGGCAGGTAACGATGATGCGGAAGCCCGCATCGATTACTTGGCTGACAAACTTGGATTGGAAAAAGAGGATGTTGTTGCCTCCATCAACTTGCTGCGCGAAGAAGGCCTGTTAGCTGATTCTATGGACCTTTCCGCATTTATCCGCAGGGCAGACAGTAAAAACAAATCCGCACAGATTGTATCACGTTTCGCTAAGCTTGAATCTTTCCTGATCGATCGTCTGCTGGTCACGCCATCTGATTTCTCGTATAAAGAAGTTAATGATGATGCGATTCACGCAGGAATCGACAAAGCAACCATCAAAGATATCAAAACAATTATTTACTACTGGACGATTCGTCGGTATGTCAAAAAGGATGTCAATGTTGCAGATGCCAAGACCATTATGTGTCCTGTGATTGATATGCCCACTATGAAACGGCAATACCAACAACGGATTGATTTGGCTCATTTCATTGTGCTGTATCTCTTTGAACTGGCTGCAGAAACACAAAGCGCTGGCGAAAATGTCCCTGTAGTATTTTCTTTAATGAAAATCCGGCAGGCATTCAATGATCGCGACGAGATCCGCATGGATAGTTTCGAGGCATCCATGGAAGATGTGCAAAATGCGCTGTTGTATCTTGCCAAGATTGGCGCCATGGATCTGGAAGGTGGCTTCCTGGTGCTGTACAGTGGACTTCACTTGCGGCGTCTTGTTATGGATAACAAGATCCGCTACAAGCAGGATGACTATCGGCAGCTCAACGAGTATTACAAGCTGAAGATCCAGCAGATCCACATCGTCGGTGAATATGCTCACATGATGGTTCGCAACTATGAGGACGCATTGACCTTTGTCAACGATTACTTCTTCATGGAATACCGCCAGTTTATCGCTAAATACTTCAAAGGAACGCGCCTTGGCGAAATCAATCGCAATATTACGCCAGGTAAGTATGATAAATTGTTCAGCGAATTGTCCGAAACGCAGTTAAAGATCGTGGATGATGATGCGTCCAAATACATTGTAGTTGCAGCCGGTCCCGGAAGTGGAAAAACACGGGTACTTGTACATAAGCTGGCCTCTTTGCTTCTGCTGGAGGATATCAAGCACGAGCAGTTGCTGATGCTGACATTCTCCCGTTCTGCTGCAACCGAATTCAAGCAGCGGTTGATTAGCCTAATCGGTAACGCTGCGCATTATGTCGAAATCAAGACCTTCCACTCATACTGCTTTGACTTGCTCGGTAAAATCGGCAGTCTGGAAGACTCTGCGGATATCGTCCAGCGTGCCGCAAAGATGATTGAAAGCAGAGAGGTGGAAATTGGCCGCATCACAAAGAATGTTCTTGTGATTGACGAGGCGCAGGATATGGACCAGCACGAAGCAGCATTGATCCATGCGCTGATGCAGCGAAACGAAGATATGCGCGTTATTGCAGTAGGCGATGACGATCAGAATATCTATGAATTCCGTGGCTCCGACTCGCAGCACATGAAGGACTTTATTGATACTTACGGTGCTGCCCGGTATGAACTATTGGATAACTACCGAAGCAAACGGCTGATCGTTTCAATGGCAAACAGCTTTGCATCCACACTGGCGCAGCGCATGAAAACGAATCCACTGAAAGCCATTCAAACAGAGCAGGGTTCTGTTCGTATCACAAAGCACCGTTCTCAAAACTTGGAAGTGTCGATTGTTGAAGATATCATACGTCACTACCATGGTGGCACTGCTTGCGTGTTGACTGCAACGAATGAAGAAGCATTGCGCGTTATGGGTCTGTTGATCCGGAATAACATTTCTGCCAGATTGATTCAAACAAATAATGGATTTGACCTTTTCAATCTTGCAGAGATTCGTTTCTTCATGAAGGCACTGGGCAAAGGTAATGTCCCCACTATTTCCGATAATGCATGGACGAAGGCGATCAATGAACTAAATGCCGTTTACAGCAAAAGTTCTTGCCTCAGTATTTGCATGAAGATGTTGGAAACATTCGCCGCCACTAACAAAACTAAGTACCGGTCTGATTTGGTTGAGTTTATTCACGAATCCAACTACGATGATTTCATCGAAGATGCAAAAAACACAATTTTGGTATCGACGATGCACAAGGCGAAAGGTCGTGAATTTGATCAGGTCTACTTAATGCTGAATCAGTATGATAGCACCAAGGATAGCGCCAAGCGTGTGTTGTATGTTGCGCTCACCCGAGCCAAGAGTGATCTATCCGTTCACTATTATGGTAACTTCATGGAAGGCAAACCTCTGCTCGGTGTTTCCTATCAGCAAGATATGACACTATATCCCGAACCCAACGAGATCGTTCTGCAGTTTGGCCACAAGGATGTTGTGTTGGATTTCTTTAAAGGCAGAAAAGCAAAGATCCTCTCTCTGCAAAGTGGCGAACCGCTGTATGCGGACGGCTCTTATCTGTCATATGATGATAGTGGTACGAAGAAAAGGCTCATTAAGCTGTCTAAAAAAGCGCAAGAGCAGTTGGAAGTGCTTACCAGCAAAGGATATCGAATTCAAAATGCCGAGATCCGTTTTGTTGTGGCATGGAGACACGATGACGAAGCCGAAGAACACGCTATTGTCTTGCCAACACTCTATATGGTTAAGTAGAATTCCTAATGAAAAATCAGAAATCGTTGATTTTGCACCCTTGTATTATTCAGTGAGTCCAAATACATAAAAGAACACACTTTTACTAATCTTAGAAAAGTGTGTTCTTTTATATTTTTACCCTAAATAGAGAATAAGATTTTGCAGGTGAAAGCAGACAAAATGACAGGCTTTGTATGTTAAAAGCTACGTATACCACAAAGTCTATAGGCTTTAGGACTATAAATTATTAACAATTTATTAAATACTTATTAAAAAAATTTACTATTTGTAATAAGCTATTGACTAATATAGGAAGCGGTCATATAATCAATACATATTTCTACAATATTCTACGAGATTCGATAGCATTTGTCGAAACACTATCACTCAGGGGGCATAGCAGGATGAACAGCGCACAGGCTGAAGTATGCAATAACTGCCAAGTAACCAGCTTTATGTTTAGTTGGGTAAACAGTTTTTTATTACTTAAGATAAGGTCTATTGAAACAAAGGCAGAGTTGAACTCTACTATGATTGAGATAGAAACAAGGACTCAGTACTTTAAATTTATGAAAAGAAGGGTTAAATCCTTAAAAATACCCTTAAAAAATATAAAAGAGATCAAAAGAAAGAGACTACTTGCCATTAATAGAGTAATTTTGACAACCAACCTTGATAGTCAGATAGTAATACCTACAAAAGACAAGGATTTGGCTAACAAATTTGTGGGCTTGCTTAAGGAAAAAACCGGTATAGTATAAAGAATTACAAGCATATAGGACAGGTCTTTATAAAGAAATAGATAAATTGCATATGATAGTACATACAACTTAAAGCTAAATAGGGCATAAATATTAATATATATAGAATAATTGTTGACAAACACTTTTCTTGTGAGTATAATAATTAAAAATTAAATCTATTTATTCAAAAGCAATGACTAGGAACTAGTAACGGGAAACCGATTCAACAGAGAGCTTTCGATTGGTGAGATGAGAGCAGAGTTAGGACCCGCGAATTCATCCTAAGAGCTACACACTAAAAGGTATTATTAAATACCGAGTAGGCTGTGTCGGAGTCCTACCGTGAGCTAGGAGGAACAATGATGGTTGTTCACTGAGGTTGTTTTACAACGAAGACAAGGTGGTACCGCGATATAATCGCCCCTGTTAATATAACAGGGGTTTTTTAGTACCCAATTAGTTAGACCAGATTAAAAACGAATTTATGTACAGAAATTAATATTTAAGGGGGTAAAATCATGAAAAAAGCATTAGTAGTCATAATAGTTTTATTGCTAACCTTATTAGCAGTAGGCTGCAAGGGTGGTGGGGACACAATACAGATAGGTATAATACAACTAGCAGACCACCCAGCCCTGGATGCATCTAGAAATGGTTTCATAGATGCCCTAAAAGACGAAGGTTATGTAGACGGTGAGAATATTAAAATTGATTATCACAATGGTCAAGGGGACCAAAACAATCTGTCCACAATTAGTGATCGCTTTGTAGGTAACAAGGTAGATATGGTCTTGGCCATAGCAACAGATGCAGCCCAGGCCATAGCTGGCAAGACTACCGAAATACCCATATTAGGGACTGCAATAACAGACTATGAGGTAGCAGGACTAGTAAATTCAAACGAAAAGCCTGGAACTAATGTAAGCGGTACTACTGACATGAACCCTATAAAAGAGCAGATAGAGCTTTTGATCGAACTGAAACCAGATATAAAGACTTTAGGAGTCCTTTATACATCAAGTGAGGATAATTCTGTCCTACAGGCTCAGATCGCAAAGGGTGTAATAGAGGGCAAGGGCCTAGACTATGTAGAGGTTACTGTTACAAACACCAACGAGGTCCAGCAGGCGACCCAATCAATAGTTACACAATGTGATGGTATTTATATTCCAACTGACAACGTCTTTGCATCAGCAATGCCTGTAGTATATGGTGTAACTGTAGAGTCAAAAACGCCTGTAGTTTGTGGTGAATCCAACATGGTAAAGGGCGGCGGTCTTGCAACCTTGGGTATAAATTACTATGATTTGGGCTATCAAACAGGAAAAATGGCAGTTAGAGTCCTAAGCGGAAAAGCAAAGATCGAGGAAATGCCCATAGAGACACTAGAAAAGTTTGATTATGCAATAAACAAAGATGTAGCAGAAGCAATAGGTATTGACATACCAGACAAGTATAAAGACTATATTGTAGGTAGCGAATAAAACTAGAGACGGGTGAAATATAATGCTTCAAATTATTACAGGTGCCATATCCCTTGGTCTACTATGGGCAATAATGACCATAGGGGTATATATAACATACCGTATACTGAACATAGCTGACCTGACTGTTGAGGGCAGTATTACTATGGGGGCAGCGATTGCAGCAAAGGCCTTAACAGGGGGCGTTAATCCATACCTGGCTATAATTTTGGCCTTCTTTGGGGGTATGTTAGCTGGCCTATTTACAGGAATTCTTCATACCAAACTAAAGATTCCAGCCCTGCTGTCAGGTATTTTAACCATGATAGCCTTGTACTCTGTAAACTTAAGAATTATGGGTACATCAAACCTTTCACTTATACGGGCTGAAACTGTTTATATGCCCTTTCAGGCCATGGGGCTTAATCAAAACAATGCTGCTATTGTAGTAGGCCTTATATGTGTGTCTATACTGGTGGCAATACTGTATTGGTTCTTTGGCACTGAAATCGGTAGCGTTATTAGGGCTACAGGCAACAACCCCCACATGGTAAGGGCCCAGGGTGTGAATACTGACCTTACCATAGTGATAGGCCTAGTACTTAGNAATGGCCTTGTGGCAGTCAGTGGTGGACTCATTGCTCAGAGCCAAAGGTTTGCTGACATACAAATGGGAACAGGCTCCATAGTAATAGGGCTTGCCTCAGTAATAATAGGAGAAGTGCTATTCTCAAGGAATGGCTTTTTAAGCAAGCTTATCTCCCTAGTCTTAGGAGCAGTTATTTACCGTGTGATAATAGCCTTTGTTCTTAAACTAGGTATGCCTGCAAATGACCTTAAGCTATTTACAGCAATTACCGTAGCCATTGCCTTGGCCTTACCAATTTTCAAGGAATACCTACAGACCTTGAAAAAATCCTCAATGGGGGTAGATTGATATGCTTATAGTAAATGGATTATATAAAACATTTAACTCAGGTACTTGTAACCAAAAGGAAGCCCTTATAAATACAAGTATACATGTTCGGCAGGGCGATTTTATAAGCATAATTGGAGGCAACGGTGCAGGAAAATCCACCCTCCTAAACTGTATCGCTGGTGTGTATCCCATTGATAGGGGATCAATAGTTATAGAAAATACTGACGTTACAAACCTGCCTGAACACAAGCGTGCCACAGTCTTAGGTAGAGTCTTCCAAGATCCAATGATGGGTACTGCTTCTAATATGGGGATAGAGGAAAACCTAGCCTTGGCCTACAGGAGAGGCAAGAAAAGAGGCCTTTCGTGGGGCATTTCCAACAAGGAAAGGAGCCTGTACAAGGAACAGCTAAAGACCTTGGGTCTAGGACTAGAAGAACGGATGACTACAAAGGTGGGACTTTTATCCAATGGTCAGCGTCAGGCCTTGACCCTTCTAATGGCTACCTTAAAAAAGCCAAAGCTTTTACTATTAGATGAGCATACAGCTGCCCTTGACCCTAAAACAGCAAAAAAGGTCCTTGAGATAACTGACCAGATTATAAAAGAACATAATCTAACCGCCATGATGGTTACGCATAACATGCGCGACGCTATAAAGCATGGAAACAGACTTATTATGATGCATGAGGGTCAGATAATATTAGATATAAATGGAGAAGATAAAAAGAAGTTAACAGTTGAAGCCCTATTAGATAGATTTGGCAAGGTTAGTGGCGAAGAATTTGCGAATGACAGAGCCCTTCTATCATAAAAACTGTTTGTCTACATTAAAAATATAAAAGGAAATTGCTAGTAAAATTTGACTAGCAGTCAGGAATATAATATAATATAAAAAATAGAAATAGTTAATGCTGAGTTTCTACACTAAAGGTGTAGAATACGGGGGAACCATTCAATTGGGGTGAATCCGGAGAAATCTGGTAGGGCTATCCTTTTCAGTCCGAATCCGACAGCTAACCTCGGAAGCTTTGAAGGGAAGTATATTATATGCCTTTAAAGCGATTTTTACCTACTGGTAAGATCGCTTTTGTGTTATAAAGACTAGGATTAAATAGGAGGATGTAGATGAACGTAAAGTTTAATGAGAAAAGCAGAATGATGGAGATTGAGTTCCAATTTCGGGAGGTTAATGAGGCCAACCTATTTAGAAATATATATCCATATAATGAGGTCCCAAGGCTGGTGTTCAATCATAGAATTGTTCCAATGAACATACCAGAAAAGCTCTATATTACAGATACAACCTTTAGAGATGGCCAGCAATCTAGATCTCCATATACTACAGAAGAGATCTCCCATCTTTTTGATCTCTTGCACAAGCTTGATAATGGTAGTGGCGTGATAAGGCAAAGTGAGTTCTTTTTATACACAGAGGTAGACAGAAAATCAGTTGAAAAGTGTATGGAAAAGGGATATGACTTCCCCCAGGTTACAGCCTGGATTAGAGCTAAAAAGGAAGATTTCCAACTAGTAAAGGATATAGGGATAAAGGAGACAGGTATACTTGTTTCTTGTTCGGATTACCATATATTCAAGAAGCTAAAAATGAACAGGTCTCAGGCTATGAGTATGTATCTAGAGATTGTTTCCTCTGCTCTTGATGCTGGTATAATACCAAGGTGCCATCTTGAGGACATAACGCGTGCAGATTTTTATGGCTTTGTACTTCCCTTTGTCAACAAGCTAATGGAATTATCAAAAGAGGCAAAGATGCCAGTGAAAATAAGGGCCTGTGACACCTTAGGTTTAGGAGTGAGCATACCAGGTGTAGCCTTGCCACGCAGTGTTCCTCAAATTATATATGGCCTTATCAACTATGGAGAAGTACCATCAGAGTGGGTAGAATGGCATGGACATAACGACTTTTATAAGGCAGTAAGCAACTCAACAGCAGCATGGCTCTATGGAGCAGGTGCCATAAACACTTCTCTACTGGGGATTGGAGAGAGAACAGGTAATACCCCTCTAGAGGCTATGGTTATGGAGTACACACAGCTTAGGGGTACAAGTGATGGGATGGATTTAAAGGTAATAACTGAGATAGCAGAATACTTCGAAAACGAGTTAAACTATGAGATTCCGCCTAGGACTCCCTTTGTAGGTAGAGCCTTTAATGCAACAAGAGCTGGTATACATGCAGATGGCCTATTAAAAAATGAGGAGATATATAATATATTTGATACAGCCACTATACTTGGTCGCCCTCCAGTGATAATGATTGACGCCCATTCTGGAGCAGCTGGTATAGCAGGTTGGCTAAATAACTATTTTTCCTTAAAGGGAGACGATAGAATTGACAAAAGAGATGAAAGAATAGCCAAGATAAAAGAATGGATAGATACTGAATATGCTGGTGGTAGAACAACAGTCATAGGAGACTCGGAGATGGAGTGGCTAGCCAAGCAGCATTTCCCAAAGCTGCTATCCTTAAGACAAAGTAGGGTAGAATAAGATAATCATATAATTTAGATTCTATAAAAACTTAAAGCTTACCTTCAACTTAAAGCACAAGATGCATAGACTATATATAAGGGCTCTAAGATGACTACTAGTGAGTCATCTTAGGGCCTTTTATTATAGGATAACACCACTTAAACCTAATAAAGTGCATAAGATAAAAGCTTTAAAAGTGGTAAAGGTATATAAATAATAAAATTTACTAGTTTAATTTGCTAAAGTGCTTGACGTTCATCAACATGTATAGTATCATTTTATAAATAAATTCTGGAGGAGAAGAAAATGAAAAAGCTTAGTATAGGATTAGTACTTATAATGATATTCGCCTTATTTGCTGGATGCAATAATTCCAAGACAGATGATGTAATTAAGGTTGGAATTAACTATGAGCTTACCGGTGGGGTAGCTACCTATGGTCAGAGCTCTGTTGAAGGAATAGAGCTAGCTATCGAAGAGATAAATAAAGCTGGTGGCGTAAATGGTAAAAAGATAGAAGCTGTTAAGTATGACAACAAGTCCGAAGAATCAACTGCTATGACATTAACCACAAGGCTTATTAACCAAGACAAGGTTGTTGCAATAATGGGGCCTGCTACATCTGGCAGCTTTAATTCTACAATCCCAGTAGCTATTGACAACAAAATCCCAGTGGCTTCTGGTTCTGCAACAGCTGACAATGTAACAATAGATGAATCAGGTAATCTTAAGGAATACGCCTTCCGTATTTGCTATACTGACTCATATCAAGGAACTGCCATGGCTAACTTTGCACTTGATAACCTTAAGAAAGAAAAGGCAATCATAATTAAGGACAACTCAAGTGACTATGGAAAGGGACTTGCAGAAAACTTTAATCGCACCTTTACAGCAGGTGGTGGAACTGTAGTATCAGAGCTCGCATATGTTAAAGGCGATACTGATTTTAATGCTATATTAACTAGCGTAACAGGGCAGGATTTTGATGTTATCTTTATCCCTGGCTATTACAATGAAGCGGGTTTAATAATAAAGCAGGCTAGAGCTATGGGTATCGATGTACCAATATTGGGCGTTGATGGTTTTGACTCCCCTGAGCTTGTTAACCTGGCTGGCGAGGATGCTCTAACTAATGTGTATTTTTCTAACCATTACTCCTCATTAGATGAGAGCAAGGTAGTAAAAGACTTTATTACAAACTTTAAAGCAAAATATAATAAAGAACCTGATGCTTTTAACGCTCTAGGCTATGACCTGGCAAAATTTATTGCAGACGGGCTGAGCAGGGCAGAAGAGATAAATGGCGAGTCCTTAAAAGAAGCCCTTGCATCCACCAAGGATTTTGAGGGAGTTACAGGCTCATTCTCTATAGATGAGAACCACAATACTGTAAAAGCAGTTATAATCATTGAGCTAGAAAATGGAAAACAGGTTTCTTCCATCAGGGCAGGTAATTAATTGACTTTAGATAGATAAAAGGTTAAAGTAATAACATATAAGTGGGTTTACCCACTTATATGTATTTTTTTATAAACCCATAGTTGTGAAAAANTATAAAGGAAGATGATAAAAGGAAGGTAATATTGATGGACCAGCTATTACAACAGATCATAAACGGCATATCCCTAGGGAGCATATATGCACTGATTGCCCTTGGCTATACAATGGTATATGGTATCATCAAGCTTATCAATTTCGCCCATTGTGATGTATATATGATAGGTGCATATATAGGCTTTGTATGTATAACGAGCCTTAAGCTAGGCCTAATACCAGCCCTATTAATAGCCATGGCTATTTGTACTATTCTAGGTGTATTAATAGAGAGAATAGCATATAGGCCATTGAGAAATGCTACTAGAATAGCTGTCCTAATCACTGCTATAGGGGTTTCACTCTTGCTTGAAAATGGGATGATACTAATAGCATCTCCTCAAGTTAGGGTNTATCCACAGATAGATGGCTTACTTGCAAAAAGCTTTGATATAGGCCGGATAACCATAAACATGAAACAGGTTCTAATACTAGCTACCACCATTATATTGATGATNCTACTACAGTTCATAGTTAAAAGAACTCGGATCGGAAAAGCAATGCGGGCAGTATCTCTTGATACAGAAGCAGCTCAATTAATGGGCATAAATGTAGACACTACAATATCCTTTACCTTTGCCATAGGCTCTGCCCTAGCAGGAGCAGCTGGTGTCCTGGTAGGAGTATACTACAATTCAATAAACCCCTTAATGGGTCTGCTACCTGGCTTAAAGGCCTTTGTTGCAGCCGTTTTTGGAGGAATAGGTATAATTCCAGGTGCTATGCTCGGTGGCTATTTTATAGGAATGGTAGAGACAATGGTTGCTGGTTATGGTGGATCAATGTTTAGAGATGCTGTTGTCTTTGCTATACTAATATTTATACTAATCGTCAAGCCTACTGGCCTACTTGGCAAGAATGTCAGAGAGAAGGTGTAAGCAGTGAAAAAGATACTTAAAGCAAAGGGCTTTAAAATGCTAACAGCCTTGGTGTTGACCTATATAATTATACAGGTGTTGGTATCTACAAATATAATAAATGATTATATGCAGGCGACACTAGTGACGATATTTATCAATATAATACTTGCAGTTAGTCTAAACCTAATCACTGGTTTTACAGGCCAATTTTCCCTTGGTCATGCAGGCTTTATGTCCATTGGTGCCTACACATGTGCTTTGATAACAGCCCGCATACCTACAACATGGGGTTTTATTCTTGGGGTACTTGCTGCTGCTATAGTAGCTTCTATAGCTGGCTATTTGGTTGGTCTACCTACCCTCCGTTTACGGGGTGATTATCTTGCAATAGCAACCTTGGGTATGTCTGAAATCATTCGTATAATCTTTATCAATATGGATGATATCACCAATGGGGCAGCAGGCCTATTAACTAAACGATTCGTCAACTGGACTTGGTTGTTTATATTTACAGTTATTACTGTCTATTTTATATCAAATTTCTTGAAATCAACTCATGGTAGGGCCTGCATTTCCATTAGGGAAGATGAGACTGCTTCGGAGGCAGTGGGCATAAATACTACCAAATACAAGGTTATGGCCTTTACAATAGGTTCATTTTTTGCAGGTATTGCTGGAGCCTTATATGCATCCTATTTTTATGTGATAAAACCTGATATATTTAACTTTAACAAGTCTGTTAATATTCTTGTAATAGTAGTTTTTGGGGGATTGGGTAGCCTTTCAGGATCAGTAGTCTCTGCCATAGTATTAGCCTTGGTAACTTCCTTCTTGCAAGCATTCTCAGATGTGCAGATGATCCTATACTCATTGTTACTTATTATAATAATGATCTTTAAGCCTGGTGGGCTCTTAGGTTCTAGAGAGCTCTCCATTGCGATGCTAGGAGATTGGCGCGCCTTTATTGGAGAAAAGTTTAAGGCTCTTAGGTCTAGAAAAGAGAAAAAAACTACTGCAAAGGAGGATTTGGATAATGACCCTGTTGAAAATAAATAAACTTACCAAGTCCTTTGGAGGCTTAACTGCAGTTGCTAATGTTAACATGGAAATAAATAAAGGTGAGCTAGTAGGCTTGATAGGACCAAATGGTGCAGGTAAGACTACTGTTTTCAATCTACTAACAGGAGTATACCGGCCAACCCATGGCACAATTACACTAGCCGATGGTAGCCAAGAAATAGCACTTGAGGGCTTAAAGCCCCACAAGATATGCAGTAAGGGATTAGCCAGAACCTTTCAAAACATCAGGCTCTTTAAGGAGCTAACTGTGCTAGATAATGTCCGTATTGCTATGCACAAGAATGTAGCCTATGGCTTATTGTCTGGCTTTTTGCACCTACCAAGCTTTAAAAGGGAAGAGGATAGATTAGTTGAGGAAAGTCTAAGGTTATTAGAGATTTTTGATCTAGCAGATAAAAAGGATGAGTTAGCTAAAAACTTGCCCTATGGAGAGCAACGTCACTTAGAGATTGCCCGTGCATTAGCTACAAAGCCTAAGCTCTTGCTCTTAGATGAGCCTGCAGCTGGTATGAACCCTGCAGAAACCATGCGTCTTTCCGAAATTATTAAAAGGATTAGGGAAAAATTTGATCTAACTATATTGCTTATAGAACATGATATGTCCTTAGTAATGAAGATTTGTGAGCGAATTTATGTGCTAGACTTTGGTATGGTCATAGCAAAAGGGACACCAGAAGAAGTAAAAACAAATGAACAGGTCATCAAGGCCTATCTTGGAGAGGGTGTCGAAGATGCTTGAGGTTAGAGACTTAAATGTATATTTTGGGGTAATTCATGCACTCAAAGGTATCTCATTATCAGTTAATGAAGGTGAGATAGTCACCCTAATCGGTGCNAACGGTGCTGGAAAAACCACAAGCTTAAGAGCAATATCAGGACTTATTAAAGCTAGGTCAGGAGATATCCTTTTAAATGGCCAAAGCATAATTAACATGTCTGCAAAGGATAGGGTTAAAAATGGTATAGTCCATGTACCAGAGGGAAGGCATGTATTTACTGAAATGACTGTACTAGAAAACCTAGAGCTTGGAGCCTACCTACGCAGGGACAAGGCAGGGATTGCCCAAGATATAAAGCAGGTATATAAACACTTTCCTATACTCCACGAGCGAAGAAAGCAGGCTGCTGGTACCCTTTCAGGGGGAGAACAGCAGATGCTAGCTATAGGCAGGGCATTGATGAGCAAACCAAAGATACTCTTCCTAGATGAGCCCTCGATGGGTTTAGCCCCATTGCTAGTCCAAGAAATATTTAGTATAATAAAGACGATAAATGAGGCTGGTACAACCATACTTCTTGTTGAGCAAAATGCGAATATGGCACTACAAATTGCAAACCGTGCCTATGTACTTGAAAACGGTTCTATTAGAGTGAGTGGAAGTGGACAGGAGCTTTTAAAGAGTGATGCTATCAAAAAGGCATACTTAGGGGGTTAAGCAGATGTTTGTTAAGAATAAGATGACTAGAAATCCACATACGATTTCACCTGATCAAACTATACCCGATGCACATGCCATCATGGTTGAGAACGGTGTAAAAAGATTGCCCGTTATGAAAAACAATAAGCTTGTAGGGATTGTTTCAAGGGAGGACATACAATCTGCATCACCTTCTAAAGCTACTACCTTTAGTGTAGGTGAGATTACTTACTTATTGTCAAAGACCAAGATCAAGCATATAATGTCTAAAAATATAGTAACTATTTCACCTGATGCCCTATTAGAAGAAGCAGCAACCCTTATGAGAGACCAGAGGGTAGGGTTTTTGCCTGTAGTAGAAGACGACAAATTGGTAGGAATCATCACAGAAAGCGATATATTTGATTCATTTATTGAGCTATTAGGCTTTAGGGAAAAGGGAACTAGGCTCACAATAGAAGCAATTGATGAACCTGGCATAATGTCCAACCTCACTAGCATTATAAGCAAGTTCGGGGCCAATATAACTCGGGTCGCTGTCTATAGAGGCGAGCATGGGAAAAGTGCAATAGTCGTTGGTATAAACTCCATGGATACTAGTGAAATTGAAAAAACCATTGAGGAAAACGGTTTTATAATATTACACAAAATCCAGAATAAGTAAATAAGATTAGCTTGTTAAGCAGCCGCAAAATGCGGCTTTTTATATGTAATACTATTATTGTGCTTGTTATTAACTGACACAGGTTATACAATTATTTTATAACAAGGTAGAGGAGCTTGGTAATTATGAAGGTCTTAGTAACAGGAGGAGCTGGCTATATAGGTAGCCATACATGTGTCCAGCTACTTGATGCAGGTTATGAAGTAGTAGTAGCAGACAACCTTAGTAATAGCAAGGAAGAAGCACTAAAAAGAGTAGAGAAAATAACAGGGAAAAAAGTAGACTTTTATCCCGTTGATGTATGCGATGAGGAAAAGGTAAGACAAATTTTCAGTGACCATACCATAGGAGCAGTTATTCATTTTGCCGCCTATAAAGCAGTAGGGGAGTCAGTTCAATATCCNCTTTCNTACTATCATAACAACCTTTTATCAGCTATCAACATTATAAAAGTAATGCAAGAGTTTAATGTAAAGGACTTTGTCTTTTCTTCATCAGCTACAGTTTATGGGCAGCCAGAGTCGGTACCTATCAAAGAGGACTTCCCCCTTTCTGCTACAAATCCCTATGGTTATACAAAGCTTATGATTGAACAGATGTTACAGGATGTATACAAGGCAAATCCTAGTATGAATATAGCTATCCTTAGATATTTTAANCCAGTAGGTGCCCACGAGAGTGGTATGATAGGGGAGGACCCAAATGATATACCAAATAATCTAATGCCCTATATATCCCAGGTAGCTATAGGCAAGCTGGAAAAGCTACAGGTTTTTGGTGATGATTATGATACAAAGGATGGCACAGGGGTAAGAGATTACATACATGTAATGGACCTNGCTGATGGACATCTAGCAGCCCTTAAAAAACTAGAACAAAAGTGTGGTCTAGTCATCTATAACCTGGGTACTGGCAATGGCTATTCTGTACTTGATATGGTAAAGGCCTTTGAAAAGGCATCTAATAGGCAGATAGCTTATGAAATAACTAATAGACGGCCTGGTGATATTGCCATATGCTATGCAGACCCTACAAAGGCAAAAAATGACCTTAAATGGGAGGCCAAGTTTGGTCTTGACAAGATGTGCGAGGATACATGGCGATGGCAGACCCAAAACCCTAATGGTTACTAAGAACTTTCTCATTAGATAAAGTTACTAGTTAAATAGTTTAAAAGAAAAATGCTCCTAGCAGCCTCTTACTTAGGCTTTACTAGGAGCATTAATTTAGAATCAATTTTACTTAAGTCTTATCAAGCCTTAGCTCTAAGTGCTTTATACTATATTAGCAAACTTTTGTTTTGTCTTAGCTACCGATAACATTAGCTTTATCCGATTTTCCTGGTTGATTCTTGTGGCACCAGGATCATAGTCAATTGCTACTATATTGGCATTAGGATGGTTTTCTCTAATTTTTCTTATCATCCCCTTGCCAACAATATGGTTTGGCAAGCAGCCAAAGGGCTGCGTACAAACTATGTTCTCGTAACCAGCGCTTATTAGTTCTAGCATTTCAGCAGGTAATAGCCAGCCCTCACCCATCTTGTTACGGCTGCTAACATAGCCCTTAACCAAGGATTTGATTTTTTCAAAGGAGGCAGGAGGGTTAAATATAGGGGATGATTCAACAGCGCTTATCATCATATTTTGAAGCTTTAACAGATACTTTTTGGCAACCATTGATACTAGGCCCTTTAACCTATCCATCTTGTACATTTTAAAATCAGTTATGGTATTGTCTACACAATAGATAATAAAGTCCAATAATCCTGGTACAAATACCTCTGCCCCTTCTGAGAGTAGGAAATCCTCAAGGTCATTATTACCAAGGGGAGAATACTTCATATATATTTCACCGACTATGCCAACCTTGATTTTTTCTGTCCTTTTCATATCAATTTTGGAAAAGTCTGCGACCATATTCACTAAGTCTTTCTTTACCTTTTTATTTTTAAATAAGGTGACGCCTCTAACCTCATTGCTTACTTTCTTTGACCACCTATCAACTAAGCGATCGGTGTCACCTTTATTTATTTCGTAGGGCCTAGTCTGGTTTGATAATAGCATTAATAAATCTCCATATATTAAGGCATATGCTAGCTCGATTATTAGGGGTAGACTTAGTTTAAAGCCTGGATTTCTTTCAAGGCCAGAGGCATTAAGTGATATCACAGGGACATGCTCTAGATTATTCTTTTTTAATGCCTTTCTAAGTAGATGTATGTAATTAGAGGCACGGCAGCCGCCGCCAGTTTGGGTAATCAAAAGAGCTGTTTTATTAATATCATACTTGCCACTTTTAAGAGCATCTAGTAGCTGGCCAATCACCAAAAGTGCAGGATAGCAGGTATCATTGTGGACGTTTTGCAGGCCTTCATCTACTATAGCTGAATGCTCTGTTTCTAAGAGTACTAGCTTGTAGCCATGCCTAATAAATATATCTCTAAATATCCTAAATTGTATTTTGAGCATCATGGGACAAAGGATTGTATAAGATTCCTTCATTTCCTTAGTAAAGACTACTTTTTGGTCTTTTTCATACTGAAACCTATCATGCACCTGTGCTTCCTCCTTGTAATTGAGTGGCAGCTACTAGACTGCGCAGTCTTATCCGTGCAGCCCCTAGATTACTTATTTCATCTATCTTTATTTGTGTATAAAGCTTGCCGTTATTCTCCAAGATATCCTTTATTTCATCAGATGTAATTGCATCTAGGCCACAACCAAATGAAACTAGCTGAACAAGCTGCATATTATCATGCTGGGATACAAACTTTGCAGCAGCATACATCCTAGAATGGTATGTCCATTGATTGAGGACATTTATGCTAAATCTCTCGGTAAACTGGCTAACACAATCCTCTGAGATAAGAGCAAGGCCTAGTGAGTTTATCAATAGATCCATCCCATGGTTGATTGCAGGATCTATATGGTAGGGCCTACCTGCAATAACAATGATGGGATAGCCATATTTGTTTGCATAGTCTATAGCCTTTTGGCCATAATCATATATGGCTAACCGGTATCGATCATAGGCCGCTAGTGCCATCTTAATAGCCTTTTTCGTATCTCTGATAGGAACCTTGAACTCATCTTTAAAAAATTGACTTATGGTAGAAGCAAAATTTCTTGGGTTAGTAGGATTAAAATAAGGATTTAAAAATCTTATTTCATTTAACCTTTTGATATTAGCAGCTAATAACTCAGGGTAATAGGCTACAATAGGACAGTTGTAATGGTTGTCGCCTAAACCCTCGTCAGTGTTGTAGGGCATGCAGGGATAAAAGATTGTATCTATGCCCATCTCTAAAAGGTTTTCAATATGCCCATGCATTAGCTTTGCCGGGTAACATACCGTATCAGAGGGTATAGTGTGTTGCCCCTTTAGGTAGGTCTCCCTTTGGGAAATCCCCGATACTACTACTTCAAAGCCTATATGACTTAAAAGAGTATGCCAAAAGGGTAGATTCTCATACATATTAAGCCCCATAGGTATTCCTATCTTGCCTAGCTTACCTGGTTTGGGAGTAAAGGCCTTTAAAAGTTCTAGCTTATAACTATATATATTAGGAAGACTCTTTTTACCCTTCTTGCCTAGGGGGGTTTCACATCGGTTGCCTGATATATATCTATTGCCATCACTAAACCTATTCACAGTTAGACTACATTTATTAGTGCAGCCCTGGCAAACTACTCCCTTAGAAGTGTGAGTAAAACTATCAAGCTGACTTTTTCTTATGAGAGAAGACTTAGTTTTACTCAAGGATTTAGCATACAAGGCAGCACCAAAGGCACCCATTAGCTCTGATATGGAGGGACGGATGACATACTTGCCTGTTTCAAGTTCCAAACTTCTAAGTATGGCATCGTTTAAAAGAGTACCTCCCTGCACAACAATGTTTTGACCAAGCTTGCTAGGGTCGCTGATCCGTATCACTTTGTATAGGGCATTTTTTATAACACTAACAGCTAGGCCTGCTGCTATATCATCGACACCTGCCCCGTCCTTTTGAGCTTGTTTTATTGAAGAGTTCATAAAAACAGTACATCTTGAGCCTAGGTTAACAGGATGCTTTGCAAATAGGGCTAGGTCCGCAAACTTAGAAATATCAAAGCCTAAGGTCTGGGCACATGTATCAATAAAGGAGCCACAGCCAGATGAGCAGGCCTCGTTTAGCATAATAGAGTCTATAGAATTGTTTCTTATGCTAAAGCATTTTATATCCTGGCCACCTATGTCTAGTATAAAGTCAACATTTGGTTCGAAGAACTTGGCAGCATAATAGTGGGCAACGGTCTCCACTAGGTTTCCATCTAAATGAAAAGCTCTCTTAATAAGGTCCTCGCCATAGCCGGTTGAAGCAGCAGATTTTATATTGATTCTATTACCACATAGGTCATAAATTTTTATAAGCTGCTTTTTTACTAGGGGAATAGGTTCTCCAAAGTTAGGCTTGTAATATGAATAGAGGATTTCACCATTAGGAGTTATTAGAACAAGCTTTAATGTAGTAGAGCCTGCATCTATACCTAGATATGCATCACCAGAATAGCTATATATATCTATATGTTTGGCCCTGCTTTTTGAATGTCTTTTTCTAAAGTCATCATATTCTTTTTGACTTGTAAACAAGGGAGGGAGACTACCATCGGTTACCTTTAAGTTAGCTGAATGGTTCATACGGTCCCTAATTTCACTGTATGCTTTTGGCCTTACCTCCCGACTATACAAGGCTGCGCCAAGGGCAACATAGAATTCTGAATTATCAGGCAGAACAGCATTTTCCTCACTCAATCCAAGGCTTTCCTTAAACCGGTCTCTAAGTCCCTTTTGAAAGGTTAATGGGCCACCTAGAAAGGCAATACGCCCTTTGATCTCTCTCCCTTGGGCCAGGCCACCTATAGTTTGATCCACAACTGCTTGGTAGATGCTTGCTGAAACATCTGTTTTTTTAGCGCCTTGATTTAGTAGGGGCTGGATATCTGACTTGGCAAATACACCACACCTAGAGGCAATATTGTATATCTTTTCATGCTTTAAACTAAGCTGGTCTAGTTCTTCTAAGGATAAACCCAAAAGTGAAGCCATTTGATCAATAAAGGCACCTGTACCACCTGCACAAGAACCGTTCATTCTCTCCTCAGTTCCACCTGTGAGGAACAATATTTTCGCATCCTCACCGCCTAGTTCGATCACTACATCAATATCATTATGATAATGTTCAATAGCTATTTTTGTTGCAAAAACCTCTTGTACAAAGTCTAACCCTGCTGCCTTAGACATACCATAGCCGGCTGACCCAGTAACTGCTAGCTTTATTTGACTTTCTGATAATTGATTTTTTAGTCCCTCTAAAAGCTCAATTGCTGACTCTCTAACTCTGGATAAATGTCTTTTATAATATTTGTGTACTATATCTAAATCCTTGTTTAAAACTACAAGCTTGATTGTGGTTGAACCCACATCAATACCTATATACAACTGTTGCATTATATCACCTGCTGTGTATACTTATATCAACAAATTATATTATAGTTCTGTAAATTATTCAACTTTACCCCCTTTTAAAACCAAATGTGACTGCTTATATAGGTCTGTATATTGGACTTTACAGATGTAGACTTATGTAGACTTATAGTATAGGTGTAATATCTAATTAAAGTTTGCATGATGGCCTGAATTTGCTTTAGCTTATCTTAGTATTTTTATGATTTTCACTCATATAATATAATGAAG
>JGI24709J26583_10000743_pt1 | contig 27530 bp, 26 predicted proteins | sample BioPla2DNA1_FD_26583 | JGI IMG/M metagenome (IMG submission 26583) | reverse complement strand
CAATTTGTTTTCTTTAAGGGCAGATTGAATATCATCTTCTTGGGGAGGAATATAATAATCAGTGAATGGTTCATTAGTAGGAAGAACACCTATTTTATATAGTGAATATAGGGCCTTTGCCAACACGCCATAGTCGTTTCCTGAGGTTCCTTCATTGCTGACAATTATAATTCCCAAATCATCTGCAGGGAAAAGATAGGTGTTACTGTTGAAAGTCCGGGTGGAACCAGTATGATCAACCATGTTTAGGTCGCCAGTGTACACCAACCATCCTAAACCATCTATTTTTTGGAGTGATGGGCGGATACTATAAACTAGTAAATATTATTTTTAAAATACTAGTGTACGAAATAAGAAATTTTGAATTTTTTGGGGAACAATAGTATAATTTTTTTTTATTGACAAAGAAATTTTTCAAGATTTAAATTTTTATAGAGAAAAAAATTACTCATAACTTTCAAAATACGCTAAGTACAAACCCAACGAATTAATTAAAGGTAATATGTTGAAAATGTAATAGAAAAATGCAATATAAACTCCTATCTAGTTAATTGTCGTGTTTGAAGATATTGACTAATGCCTCAAGTTTAAAAGCGCTGAAAAGATTTCAATTATATTTATCACATAATATGCGGTATTATTTAAGAAAAAGAGATGCTTTGGCAGGATGCAAAATTAAATGGGAGGAAAATGGATATGGTTATAGATTATGCGCTTACTTGGACTACTCCATATCCTGCACTTGTTTTTTGTGATGCAACTATGTTCCCATCTTTGGTGATGAATATTGCTAAAGTGTCAGACCCACCATCTTTTTTTTGGACATTTGCAGCTACACCGCCACTTATGTTACCTAAATCAAATGATTTTTTACCAGATCCTTCTATAGATCGAGTTCCGGATTCTGAACTTATTGTTCCACTCCATTTGCCCCAATAATCAACTATAACCAGAACTCTTGGCTTAATGGATGGGGAAGGGGATGTACTGGCACTAGGCTCGTCATTGGAACTAGAAACACTAGAACTGGAAGTACTAGAACCAGAAGAATCATTCACACCATTAGTAGAACCAGAATCGTTTGATGTACATCCACATGCAATTACTGCAAAGCAAATCAAAACTAAACAAATACAGATATTTGATATTTTCATGCATTCCCCCCTATGTCCAATTATATTCAATCCACAATATAAAATTTAGGATAGTTTTTTTTTAAACAAGATTTTTTCCTATATTAGGAGTTGTATGTTTTATTATTTGAGGAATGAAATCTTGCTTTCACCTAATTAAGATGATTTAAGAAAGTTAGAAACCATAAAATAATATAGATTTTTAAATAAGAAAAAGTGTGCACTGAGCACATATACGAGAATCGGGCTAATTAACTTTTATTTGTGAGATAGACATGAATCTGAATTTTAGGAAAATTAAGCATAAAAAGATGATAAATAACCAAACTATTGTCTGTAAACTGATTTGATTTAGCTATTTATATGATATTTACATTTAATTTTAGAAAAAGGTGAAGAAGGAAAAAAAAATGATCTTTGAGATATAATACAATTGCAGTAAATAAACATCAAAAAGAGACCCACCCTTAAATGAAAATATAAGGTTGATACAACACTCCTTTCTATCTCCATCTAACGTGTAATTATACTTATTATATCCCCATCCTCTAGCACATGATCACTAGCAACCCTGCGACAACTCCTGGCATCTATTGCGTGCATGAAACCCTCCCCGATATCGGTGTGGATAAGGAAAGCCATATCTCTTGGTTTGGATCCTCGCGGAATTAATAAGGCATCAGGGAGTATGTTACCCTTTTGATCAGATAGTTTATGTTCATCTTCTACTGGAAAGACAACAATCATATCTAGCAAGCTAAATATGGCTTGGTTAAGTGCTTCCTGAATTCCGGTACTACCATATTTTTGCAGAACATTTTTTTGGATATATTCAAGGGCTTTTACTTGTTGTGAACTTAATTCATCCTTTTTCATGATCTCAAAATCGGATTCACCAGACACATATTTTATAAACCCGGCTTTTGCAGCCCGAATTAATGCCAGTTCGGCCTCAGCTGATGCTGGCACCACATTATCATATTTTTCCTGGAGCCGTTTAATGTTCTCTTTGGCTGGGGGTAGATCTGCCTTGTTAGCCACAATAAGCATTGGTTTAGCAATTTTAAGAAGATTATTCAGGAGAAGAACGATATCTTCTTCTTCCCAATCCTTGTAATCTTTAGAAACAGTTTTTTTAGCTTCAAGCACGTCTTCTACTAGTATACCCGCACCACTGAGTTGTTCGGCTATTACTTTGGCTATGTCTAGTTTTTCAGAGAGTGCTTTGCGCACCATTTTGTTCCAGTTTTTATGGAGGATTCCATAAAGCCACATGGTTATTTCGTGTTCTAAAAACTCCACATCCTCCAGGGGGTCGTGTGTTCCTGGTTCACAAGGCCTTCCTTCATCATCAGTTGATCCTGAAGCATCAATTACATGGATAAATGCCTTGGCCTGGCGGAGATCATCCAGAAATTTATTACCCAGTCCACGGCCTTCATGGGCTCCTGGTACCAGTCCGGCAACATCTAAAAGTTCCACCGGAATCAACCGTGTACCTTCAAGGCACTGAGAGTTCCGCGGATTACATTCAACATCTAATTCTTTGCAGGGGCATGGTTTAACTACATGAGCAACTGCTTTGTTAACATCAATGGTTGTAAATGGGTAACCAGCCACTTCTGCTTCTGATAGGGTGGCTGCATTGAAAAAAGATGATTTGCCCACATTGGGCTTTCCGGTAACTGCAATCTGGAGCATGATAATCACTACTAGTCTTTTCACATCCAAACTTATTAAAGATTTTATAGATAAATGAAAAATTAAGATAACAAAAAGCAGATTTACTATTGGTAAATTTACTGTTAATTCAGGAGCATGTTACATGGCAAAACTTTACCTAATTGGAACCGGACCAGGATCCAGTGATTATCTAACAGTAGCAGCAGTTCAGGCTACAAAATTTGTTGATGTTCTCGTGGGAAGTCAAAGAGCTCTGGACCTATTTCCCGATTTTCATGGGGAAGTTTTGGTGCTCCGGGCAAAGAATATGGATGAAATGATGGAAAAATCAGTTTCACTGGTGGATGGGGGTAAAAATGTTGCAATTCTCTCCACGGGGGATCCTGGATTTTCCGGGGTTTTGAAGCCTATACTCAAGTTAAGGGATGATCTGGACCTTGAAGTAATTCCAGGTATCAGTTCCCTGCAACTGGCTGCAGCCAAGTTACAAGTGCCATGGGATGAAGCAAACCTTTTAACACTTCATGGTAAAGGCAATTCTGATGTCATATTGGATTTTTTAGAAAATGGAAAAGTTACCATAGTTTTACCAGATTTCAGGGTTGAAAAATTAGCTCAATTCCTACTTGAAAATGGTATGAACCCGGGGAGGAAAATTGCAGTTTGTGAAAGGCTCAGCTATCCTGATGAGAGAGTTTTTAAGGGAACTGTAAAAGAAGTAGCATCTAAAAAGTTCAGTTATTTATGTGTTATGGTAATTTACTAGTTTAAAATATTTCAATCACATAAATACTCGTCTTCTTCTTTCCAAGGTGGTGTTACCACGCATAAAAACTTCAATAATGAGTTTCCATTGTTTTTTATCCACTGCACAGATCCAGGTGGTATATAGATTGCATCACCCTTCTTAACTTCTTCAGACTCTTTATCAATGTGCATTACACCTTTCCCTTCTAAAATGTAATATATTTCCACAGAAGTTTTCAATTCATGCGGTAAGGATGCTTCACCCTTGTTTAATAGGGCATAGGCGATGCTGCAGCCCATTTTTATCTTTTCATTTTTCGGATGCAGTAGCTCACAGAGAGTAGTTTGATCAGAAGTTTGGAAATATTCACAGTCATCAATAGATTTGATCAACATTTTATCAATACAAATTAGAAAATCGATATTTATTAATCTTTTTCAATAAAATAATAGATTATTTGGACACACTCACATAAAATAATAGATTTTTACTACCATACATTGTTTGTAAGTATTATTAAGGGCTTGCACACATTTGTATTAAACAAGCCCCTTGTTTGGTAGGTGTCTTTAGACATACCATACTCCTTAATCACAATAGTATAAAATTTCGCCATGATTTTGGTGACAAACATCACATGGAGAGTGGAATATCGCTGGGAAATTTTTGAATTTTTTCCCCACCATTTTTTCCATCAGATTTTTTTTGAAAATTTATGTAGTGCAATCTCAGAACTAACCAGCAAATTAGTAATGTTGAGGGGTTATTGATAATTTTTCACAAGTCACAGATAAAGAAAGATTTCAATTACACTCAGTACACTTAAAAAAAAAAGATGGAAAACTCATATGTTACTATAATTATTAATATTACTGCCTTAAATCAATTAAATCAAAAAAATATTAATTTTTTAATCTTTAAGCGGCTTATTTGATATTATAATAGAATCAGGTTAATAAATTATTTTTTTTTATAAAAAAAAATTCGTTTTAGGAAGCCTCTTGAGGCTCCCCGTAGAGGATACTGCCAACTTCTTTCAGTTTTTCTGTTCCCCTAATCTCTTCACGGAATAATGGTATTTCTGCCACAACTTGGTTCCCGAATTTTTGGCGGATGCTTTGCATCCGTTTTTGTTGTATCTGACGTCGGGCACGGCAGAAATCACAGTCAGCTTCTTCAGGCTGTATTTGGTTCACAATAACGGCATCAGTATGCATGTTATTCTTTTCCAATGCTTCCATGGCTCTTTCTGATTCGTAGATGGACATTTCTTCAGGTATAACTACCATTTTGAAGGATGTTCGCTCTGGATCAGCCATCACTTCTCTGGCGATTCGAATCTGCTTTTTAGTGGCTTCCATATCCTCCAAGGCTTTATCTTCCTCTTCTTCATCTCCCATGAAAGGCATGATGTTTTTGAAAGCTTTGGCCATGCTGCCGATCTGTCTTCGTACTTTGATCATCTTCCCAACCCAACTATCCATCATTTCTGGGAAGGAAAGTAGTCTCAAGGTGTGACCGGTTGGGGCAGTGTCGAAGACCACAACATCATACTCATCTGTGGTCATGTACTGTAAGAACTTGTCAAATGCAGCTGCTTCATCGATTCCAGGTGCCATAGTGGCCATTTCCATCTGATCTTCCATTAAACCCATGTCCATACCTGGGTTCAAGGCTTGTTGTTCCTTCATTTTGGCTTGGTAATCTTGCATGGCCACTTCGGGGTCGATTTCTGCCGCCCATAAGTTTTCACCAATGGGTGTTGGGTCGTGTCCCAAATTCTTGTCTAAAGAGTCAGATAAGGAGTGAGCAGGGTCAGTTGAGATTACCAGGGTTTTTTTACCTTCACCAGCCAACCAAAGGGCAGTCGCTGCTGAAACAGTCGTTTTACCGACTCCTCCTTTTCCTCCTATAAATACAAATGTTGTTTTTCCTTTTTTAAACTTGAATAGGTCCTTAAATGCCATATTCATTCCTCCATTAATTATTTTCTAGATTTAGTAAGCCTAAAATAAGCCTCAATCTTTTCGAAAAAAATGTTTCTATTAGATTATCATATTAAATTCTGTGTGCATATAAAAATTGTGCAAAATCCATATTAAATAAAGACTAATATTCCCCTAAAACATAAAATATTGTACTCTCATGGAAAATCCCTGTACTCAACGATTGTTTGCCCTTACAGATTAAAAAGGGCATATTGTTGGAAATAAAGATTTAAATTACTAATTACACATATTGATCAATAATACTGTATGTTTTAATGCAATGGAATTAGGGTGATGTCATGGAATACAATAAGGGAATTTTACCAGCATTAGACATTGTAAAGGTGTCCAGGGAAATATCTAGCTTCATTGAAAATTCTTTGATAGAATCAAAAACTCAAGGACTGGTGATGGGTCTTAGTGGGGGTTTGGATTCATCAGTAACCGTCAAACTCTGCACCGAAGTGGTAAACACTCACAAAATTTTAGGCCTGATAATGCCCAGCCATAGCACAAACAAAGAGGATATCAACGATGCTGTGTCTTTAGCAGATTCATTAGGTATACAATACAAAACTATACACATAGATCCTTTAATTCAATTAATTATTGGTGCTTGTACCAGTTTTCCTGATGATGAGAAGTATAAAATGGCTAACGCTAATCTCGAAGCACGTATAAGGATGTTAATTCTATATTTCCATGCTAACTCTATGAATCGCCTGGTTGTTGGCACTGATAATAGGTCAGAACTTTTAGTAGGATATTTCACTAAATATGGTGATGGTGGAGTTGATATACTTCCCATTGGTGCATTGTATAAAACTGATGTTCGTATGTTGGCAAAACATCTTAAAATTCCTGAAAAAATTATTAATAAAGACCCAACTGCTGGGTTATGGCCTGGCCAGACAGATGAAGATGAAATGGGGATAAAATACTCTCTCTTAGATCAAATCCTGTACTTACTAACTGAAAAAGGAATGAAAGAAGAAGGTATAATTAAAAAACTTCAAATAAGTCTTGATGAAATTGTAAAAGTCAAACTTATGATGATGTCAGCTGAACACAAATTAAAAATGCCACCAATACCACCAATAGTTAGATGAAGCCTTAAATTATAATTAAACAACTGTAAAGTTCATATAATGAAAACAGTGGTATAAATGTATTCTATAATATATATAACAACTTCTGATTCAGAAGAGGCTAAACAAATTGCAAAGAACCTTTTGGAAGAAAAAATGATTGCTTGTGCTAATATAATTCCAGTGATGGAATCAATCTATTGGTGGGAAGGAGAACTGGAAGAAGATGTTGAGTCGATCCTCTTGGTCAAGACCAGTTCTAAATTAGTGGATAAAGTTATAGATAGGGTTAAAGAAATTCACAGCTACCAAACACCATGTGCACTAGAACTCCAGATAAAAAACGGATCAAAAGAATACTTGGATTGGCTAGATAGTGCACTTAAATAAGTAAATCATTTTGTAAATTAAAATGAGATTCAAGTAAACATTTGTAAACTCTAATCAAATTGTTTAATTTTATCATATCAAACTCAGATGTAACGGTGATTATTTGATAGACAGTAAAATAGAGTCTAAATGGCAAAAACGATGGCAAGATGCAGAATTATTTCATTCTAACCCTGATGACCGAGAAAAAGTATTCTTAACCGTGGCCTACCCTTATCCTAGTGGAGCCATGCACGTAGGGCACGGACGCACTTACACTGTTCCAGATGTTTACGCACGATTCAAACGAATGCAAGGTTACAATGTATTATTCCCCATGGGGTGGCACGTAACAGGGGCACCAGTAATTGGCATAGCCAAACGTATTGGCAGATCAGACCCTTGGACTCTTGACATATACCAAAACGTGCACAAAGTACCTCTGAATGAGCTTAAAAAGTTTACAGACCCTCATTATATTGTAAAATACTTCAGTGAAGAATATCGAAATGTTATGACGCAACTTGGTTACTCTATTGACTGGAGACGGGAATTCACCACCATAGATCCTCATTACCAGAAATTCATAACATGGCAGTTTGAAAAACTTAATGAAAAAGGTTTGGTGAGGAAAGGAGCACATCCAGTCAAATACTGTCCTGATGATGAAAATCCAGTGGGAGACCATGACCTTCTGGAAGGTGAAGGGGTGGCTATCAACGAATTAACTTTGGTAAAATTCAAAATAGGGGGAAACTATCTGGTTGCTGCATCATTCCGACCAGAAACTCTATTTGGGGCCACGAATATATGGTTAAACCCTGATGAAGAATATGTTAAGGTTAAAATCAATGATGAAGAATGGATCATTAGTAAAAATGCATATCATAATCTTTTAAATCAGAAAAGTAACATTAAATTGGTGGATGACATAGATACTCCGTCCCTTATCGGTCAACATGCAGAAAACCCAATAACAGGGGATAAACATATAATTTTGCCTGCATCATTTGTGGATCCAGATTATGCCACTGGTGTAGTATATTCGGTACCAGCACACGCTCCAGCAGATTACATAGCGCTGGTTGACATTAAAAAAGATACAAAAACATTAAATAAATATAATATAAAGGATGCAGTTGAAAAAATACAACCAATCGGACTAATACGCCTTAAAGGATTTGGTAAATACCCCGCTGCCGAGATGATCGAGAAAATGGGTATTAAAGACCAAAATGATCCCAATCTTAAAGAAGCCACCAATGAGATGTACAAACTTGAACATGCCAAAGGAGTTATGGACAAACACATAACAGATTATGCTGGTTTAAAGGTACCACAAGCTAGGGATGAAATCAAATTATATCTTCTTGAAAATGATAAGGGAGATATAATGCATGAATTTGCGGAAAAACCGGTGATCTGTCGTTGTGGAACTGAATGTGTGGTTAAAATCTTGGATAATCAGTGGTTCCTCAAATACTCTGATGAAGAATGGACCCAAAAAACCCTAAATTGTTTGGAGAATATGAACACCGTACCTGAAGAGATTAGGTCCAACTTTGAATATTATCTTAACTGGTTACATGACTGGGCATGCGCAAGGCGAATAGGCTTGGGAACCCCCCTACCATGGGATCCTCAATGGTTAATTGAACCTCTCAGTGATTCAACCCTCTACATGAGTTATTATACCATAGCTCCCTATCTGAAGGATATTGACCCCGAAGAAATGGACGAAGAATTCCTGGATCACATTTTCCTAGATAAGAAAACAAACAAAACAAACATTCCTCCAGGCATGAAAGAAGAGTTCAACTACTGGTATCCCCTCGATTGGAGATTATCTGCCAAGGATCTTGTTGGAAACCACTTATCATTCCATTTATTCCATCATTCGGCAATTTACCCTCAGCAAAAATGGCCTCAAGGTGTGGTAGTATTTGGCATGGGACTAATGGAGGGACAAAAAATGTCCTCTTCCAAGGGAAACATCGTACTATTAGAAGATGCCATAAAAATCCACGGAGCAGATGTAGTCCGGCTGTTCCTCATGTCATCGGCCGAACCATGGCAAGACTTTGACTGGAGGGAAAAAGAGGTTATAGGAACCAAAAAACGTTTAGAATGGTTCATGGGATTTGCAGAGATGGTAAATGAACTTCATGGCTCACAAGTCCAGCTTAACGAGTGTATTGATGCTCCTGATGTGAATAAACCCATTAACTCATGGATAATCAGCCAAGTTAACCAGCGAGTCCGCGACGCCACTCAAGCTCTGGAAGGATTCCAAACCAGGAAAGCACTTCAAGAAGCATTATTCTTGTATAAAAAGGATATGGACCACTATCTGCACCGGGTGGGTCATGAACTCAAGGAAGGAAATGGTAAAGAGGAGATAAATCAGGTATTGGCCTATGTACTGGGAATATGGATCCGTCTGATGGCACCATTTACACCTCACGCCTGTGAAGAGCTGTGGGACAGACACGGTGGACGAGGATTTGCATCAGAAGCACCCTGGCCAGAATATGATGTGGATTTAATTGATGAGAAAGTTCACAAGAGTGAAGAAATCATACAAGGACTGGTGGATGATATCAGGGAGATTGAAAAGATCACAAAAACCACTCCTGAAAAAATTCACGCATACCTCGCACCTCAATGGAAATGGAAAGTATTCGAAATTGCCCGGGAAGTTGGAAAACCAGATATTGGCAGAATAATTGGACAAGCTATTAAAGAGAACATTCACGATGATAAGAAGGAATTGGCTGGATTCGCTCAGAAAATTGCCCGTGAAATGACCAAGATACACTACGTTGGTTATGTGGATGAAAAACAGATCCTGGATGATGCAGTGGATTACATTGCCCGTGAAACCGGTGCAGAGGTAATAATATATCAGGAACCAACTTATGACCCTAAAAACAAGGCGAAAAATGCTTTACCCTACAAACCTGCACTTTACATCCAATAAATATTTTTTTTGGATTATCCATTCAAAGGATATTACTTGATATTTTAGTTTAGGATAAAATTAAAATCGAACTTATGAATTACAGTCATTTCTAGGAGTTTATCCAAAAGGATTTCATTGTTTTTTAAAGGGAAAACCCAAAAACCCTTTCCATTCTTAAAGGACTTCGGAAAAAGATCTTCAAGTGTGTTATCTGTTGTAAAAAGACGATCTTATGGTGGTTACTCATTTACCAAAATTAGGGGGCAAGGGTTATTTTAGAAAGAAACTATTTTTAAAAAATATTGAATCCTAAACAGAGCAGAATTAATGTGGATTAATTTTTAAGAACGATGGATTTAACTAATCATCGTGGGAGTGATATGATTATCATAAGTCAAGATAATGAACCATTAAGGTTACTTGCCCATCACACTGTCGTTTTTCCCTATTTATGAGGGTGTTAGCAGATCAAAAACAGGTTTGATGCTAGGTTTGAATTTTCATCGTGAATAATCCTCAAAGAGAGATTAATATAGTGCCAACTCCCAGTATAATGACTTAGTTGACTTACTCATCGATGAAGGGGTGCAAATTAAAAAGTGTGAATAGGATGCTTTTTGATGGGTTTGAATGAGAATATAAGGAAAAGAGACCAGATTTTGTAATGCGAACTTGGCATGCTTAACATTTTTTTTTTAAGGGTTTAAAAAGATATTTGTAAATGAATGGCTTATTCAAGACTAATTATTTTATTTTGAAGAATTCCAATATCTTCAATATTCACTTCAGCCACATCACCAACGTGCATGGGTCCCACACCTGGAGGAGTACCAGTAGCAATCACATCACCTGCTTTGAGGGTCATGATGTTGGATATAAAGCTTATCAATTCTTCAACTGGAAAAATCATGTTTTTTGTATTGGAATTTTGTTTGATTTTATCGTTAATTTTCATAGAAATTTTCTGGCTAGAGGGATCCATGTCAGTTTCTATCCAAGGCCCCAAAGGGCAAAAAGTATCGAAACTCTTCGCACGAGTCCACTGCCCATCTTTTTGCTGCAAATCCCGGGCAGTAACATCGTTAAGTGAAGTATAGCCTGCAACAAAATCTAATGAATCCTCAAAATTAACAAAACGGGCGTCGCGTCCAATAACAACTGCCAATTCCGCTTCATAGTCCACTTGCTGGGAATAAGGTGGATACACGATACTATCATTATGGCCAATTATGGTGGTAGGAGGCTTTAAAAACAGCACTGGCTCCTCAGGCATGTCCATGTTCAGCTCTTCAGCATGGTCACGATAATTCAAACCTACACACACCACTTTACTAGGCTGGACTGGTGGAATAATCTTTATTTCATCCAATGAATAGAAATTTTTTCTTTTAAAATCATCAGGGGGTGATTGTGACGCTTCTAAGACAGAATGTTCTATTTCAACTACTCCCCCATTAATAACCACTCCATTTTTCTTTCTACCATTTTTTTTAAATCTTAGAAGCTTCATTTAATCCTTCCCATTACAATTGGTTAATTCACTATTTGTTTAAATGATTCTTTCAATGGGAACCACTAAAATATCTCTAGCACCAATTTTTTTCAAACGATTAACTACATGAAATACTTCATGTTCATTAACCACGGCGTGAACTGCTACTACACCATTATCTGAGAGCACCTGGGAGACTGTGGGTCCAGTCATCCCTGGCATGGCAAGTTTAACATCGTCCAAGACTTCCTCATCCACATTCATCATCACCAACTTTTTACCATCAGCATCAAGAACGCCCTTTATTCCAGTTCTTATTTCCTCTATTTTCTCTTTTTTCTCGACATAACTCACAGTATTTGCTATAAGCTGCACAGAACTTTCCAAAATAGTATCTACCATCTGAAGATGATTCATCTTAAGCGTGGTGCCAGTGCTAGTAAGATCGGCGATAAGGTCCGAAACTCCAATGAAAGGAGCTATTTCGGTTGAACCGCTGAGTTGAACTATCTTAACTGATTTTTTTTTACTTTCAAGATATTTTCGGGTGAGGTTGGGAAATTCAGTGGCCACAATAGAATCTTGTTTAATATCTGTGAGTTTTTTAATATCTGATTCTTCAGGAGCAGCCAAGACTAATTTTGATTTTCCGAATTTCAAATCTTCCATGATCTTAACTTGGGCTCCTTTCTCTTTGATCAAATCCAAGCCGGTCATTCCCAAATCTGCAGCGCCATCGGCCACGAATTCGGGGATATCCGCAGCACGGGTGAACATAACACTAATTTGATCATCGTAAGTGTCTGAAAAAAGTTTCCGATTAACGGTGTCCTTCAATCCAATCCCTGCTCTTGATAAAAGCTTCACAGCAGGGTCGCTAATCCTCCCTTTGGATGGAAGGGCTATTTTTATCTCCATCAAAAAATCCTCCTAAACTCTACCTTAAGTTAAAAAATTTAATAAGTGCACAAATAAATCTACTTATGTTGTAAACATTTATCATGTAAAAAATGACTGTAATAGGACATCTAATTTAACCTATTACTGGGGAGTGGTTTGCACAAAATCCTCCCATATTTATGTTATTTCCCTCAATCTTATATAGATAGGTGGTCCAATGGAAACCCAAACTATTCTAATTAAAAACAGCATTATCGTTGATGAAGATGTTCGAAGAGGATCAGTGCTTATCGAAGACGATAAAATCGTTGACATAACGCGTAAAGGTTCAACCGGTGCAGACGAGGTAATTAATGCTGAAGGTAAGGTTTTAATCCCTGGCCTAGTAAACACCCACACCCATATTTCCATGAGTCTCATGAGGGGTCTGGCTGATGATTTGCCCCTGGAAACATGGTTAAATGATCATATATGGCCAATGGAATCCAATTTAGAGGCGGAGCACTGTTATGTGGGGGCTCTTCTGTCGGCACTGGAGATGATCAAATCAGGAACCACAACTTGTAATGATATGTATTTCTTTATGGATGAGGTTGCCCAAGCTATTGATGAATCTGGGATCAGGGGACTTCTATGCCACGGCATGTTAGACTTATTTGATAGTGATAAAAGGAAAAAAGAGTACAAAGAAACACTGCGCATCATAAAAAAATGTCATAATACTGCTGATGGAAGAGTTCAAGTAGCATTGGGTCCTCACACTCCCTACACTTGTTCACCTGAACTTTTAAATTGGGTTAGGAAAAAAGCTGATAAAAACGGGCTTAAAATTCATATACATGTATCTGAAACCGAAAAAGAAGTTGAAGATAGTTTAAATGATAGGAAAAAGAGACCTTTTGAATATTTGGAAGACCTTAACTTTTTAGGTCCCGATGTAATAGCAGCCCATTCCGTATGGCTATCTGGGGCTGAAATAGCCTTAATAACGGATAATAATGTTAAAATATCTCATAATCCTCTGAGTAATATGAAATTAGCTTCTGGAATTTCTCCAGTTTCTGACATGATTGCCAATGGGGTATGTGTATCTTTAGGAACGGATGGAGTTGCATCTAATAACAATCTTGACCTCTTTCAGGAGATGAAAACTTCCAGTTTACTACAAAAGGTTCGAACACTAGACCCTACTGTCTTACCGGCAAGTAAAGTACTTGAAATGGCCACAATTAACGGTGCCACTGCACTAGGTTTGGAACAAGAGATTGGTACAATTGAAGTTGGAAAGAAAGCAGATCTGGTCTTAATTGATATGAAATCACCACATTTAACTCCTTATCGTAATCCAATATCTCATTTAGCATATTCTGCAGAGGGTAAAGACGTTGACACTGTTTTATGTGATGGAAAAATTTTAATGCTTGAAAAAGAAGTTTTAGCTCTGGATGAGGTTGAAGTAATGGAAATGGCTGAAAATGCTGCAATAGACCTATTATCAAGAAATTAATTTAGGTATATTTGTATGATGTGTGAATAAATTCACTCAATACTCAATAAATCTTTCAAATTCTAAATAAAACTAAAAAAGGAGATTTTATGGTCGGTACTGGAATTTTAACCCTTTTTGACATAGATGGAACTCTGGTTAGGGGAGCCCGTTGCCATTACATGGCATTTGTACATGCTGTAAGCAAATTCTATGGAATGGAAGAAGATATCAGCGGCATAAACTATGCTGGTAAGACTGACCCTCAGATATTGCGAGAAGTCCTAGAAATAGGCGGAATACCTGACAAAGTTATTGAAGAAAACTTTCAAGATTGTCTAGATTACATGGTTAAGGATTACTTGGCAAATGTGCACCGAGAGAATGTAAGGGCATTAGAAGGAGTCAGCGACCTTTTAAAACAATTACAAAATGAAAATGTTCTTTTAGGCCTCACAACTGGAAATTTAGAGCCCATAGCTTATGCTAAACTAGGTCAAGTTGGGATTGATGGCTTCTTTTCTTTCGGTGGGTTTGGTAGTGACAGTCCCCAAAGGCCTTGTCTGGTGGAAAAAGCTTTGGAACGTGCAAGAAAATTACATGGTTTTGAAGGTGATCAAATATTTGTAATTGGAGATACTCCCAGAGATGTGGAAGCAGCTAAACCATTTAATCTTTATACTATTGCTGTTGCCACTGGAAGGTACTCTACAAGTGAATTACAAAAAACAGGTGCTGATTTTGTCCTTCAAAACCTGAAAGACGTTAAGCAAGTAATGAAAATTATCGGAATTTAAGTTAAAATAAATCGTTTGAAAAAATGGATGAAATAATCAGTGTGATACATATTATATCTACATTTTTTTAGTTTATTATTATTGTCAACCAGAAAATTTTACCAAAAATTCAGTTAGTAACTAAATTTTTAAAAAAAACAAATCATTTATTTGGGCTTTGAATTTCGAAAATCTGTATAGAATTAGTAGGACAATTTGTCTGACAATCTAAACACCCGCAACATCCATCATCATCTATTTGGCATTTTAAATCAACGATGGAAATATTATCCATCAAGCAAACGTCTACACAAAGACCACAACCAATACAAGTGTCTCCCACAACAGCCTGAAATTCTTGTTCAACTAATATTCCTATGATAGTTTTGGTGTTATCAATATCTTTAGTTAGAGAGTAAGTTAAATATAAGAAATCATGGTTACAACAATGGGTGATTGATTCTGCAACTTCAATAGAACCCCATGAAAGATTTCTGCCGTTTAGATAGTGAGAAACTGTGGAACGATCCATCCCAAGCTTGTTTGCTATATCTTTCTGAAAATAGCCCTGTTCTCTGAGCTTCACTGCTGCCAAGTACTTTAATCCAGATGCTATATGTTTCGGCATTCTCCCACCGTGTGTGATAATTACACATTGTTTTTGTTTAATATTTATAGATTGCTACTGGCAATCGACAGTCAACTCTAAACAAATTTCAAAGAAAGCTAATATTTTCGGATAGGTCCAAAAAATTGAATAACTAATATCATAATCAGTTTATGGGATTAATAACAGGGGTTAGGATAGAAATTTAGATTATCCACGCCTAAAACAAATTTCTTGTCTTGTTTTTTAATATTGTCATAGGGCTGAGCAGTAAAAGATTCATACACAATGGCCGGTATTCCATTATTGATTAAGGGAATGGTGGTGAATTCAGTGCTGCTTGGGTTCGGTGCGTGGTAATAGGGTACACCATCAACGATGTTAGTTAGTGTAAATGCTATGTCTAAAGAAGTACCTTTTTCTAGAGGGGTAAACAAGAAAACTCTTTTGGAGTACTCTCCATCAGTTCCATGGACATCCACAGCAAAATCGAAATTTTCTTTAGTAATATCAGGAACCACATAACTATTGGATAGTATTTGCCCATTCATTCGGCCGACGGCAAAATCATCAGTGTAACTGGTTACATTAATATAATAGAGATAGTAACAGTATCTAAAATTCGGGGATTGTTCTTTAACATTTTCTACAGTAGCTTCGTGGGCAAAGTGTTCGCGAGGATGTTGTCCCACAATATATGCAACTTTAACTTTAGAAGTGGAGTTCCCATAAGGTCCTTCCTTTATCACAAAACCATATGACTCATTCCCTAACACTTCTCTAGTAGTAGGTTGCATGTACGGAGTCTTTTCTACGGAATAAACATCATATAGTGGCATTATAACTATTAAAAATATGCAAAGCGTTGCAAACACTCCTAAAATTGGCTTATGATATTTATAGGTTTTTATCTCCTTTTCAAACTCTTTTATTATTTTTTTTAAGTATTTTAATGCTGTTTTCAACCAATCTCCTCAAAGACGAATTTTTATCAATACACTTATATAAGTTATACTAGCTTTCTATGAAACAAGATGTTTTGTTTTAAGTAAAAAAATTTCCATAACACATCTATCATATCTTCTATTGTACTGTTAATAAGATTTGGAAATAAATAGATCAATAAATTATATCTAAAAAGACACATCAATTCCGTTTTCTAGCAGATACTCTTTAACTTCTTGAACACTTAACAAGCGATAGTGGAAAACTGAAGCTGCCAATAAAATAGACGCACCGCCTTCAATAACAGCTTGTTTGAAATCAGAAAGTTTTCCAGCACCACCAGATGCTATTACTGGAATGTTTACAGCCTTCGAAACTGATCGGGTATATTCTAGATCATACCCATCTTGTGTTCCATCTCCATCCATACTGGTAGGTAATATAACTCCAGCACCAAGTTCTTGACATTTCTTAGCCCATTTAACAACATCAATGCCTGTTTTCTCAGTGCCTCCAGCTATTACTACTTCAAATCCAGAAGGCATGGCAGTGTCACGACACCCATCAATAGCCACAGTAATTGTATCTTTCCCATATTCGGCTGCTGCTTCATGGATAAGGTTAGGATTTTTCACAGCAGCACTGTTTATGGAAACCTTATCCGCCCCAGCATCTAAAGTCAGTTTAATATCATCTAAATTTGAAATTCCGCCCCCTACGGTTAGAGGAATATCAATAACTGAAGATACATTCTTAACCCATTTCAAGCGAGTTTTCCTGTTTTGGAGAGTGGCTGCAATGTCCAGCATGGCAAGTTCATCTGCACCTTCCTTCTGATATAATGCTGCACTTTCAACTGGGTCACCGGCATCCTTTAAATCTGCAAAATGAATTCCTTTAACTACACGACCATCTTTCATATCCAGACAGGGCATTATCTTCACAGTTGTCATAACTCAATCTCCGTATTTCTATGCATGTGGTTATTATATTATGACAGTTCTATAAAAAATCAACAGCACAACTAAGAATTTTATTTGAATTGTTTTACAGGAAAACAGTATACCAACGTGGTAAGTCAGCATGTTAAACGCAGAAGTATATTTAACTTCCCAAAAAGGAATTGGCGGGCAGATCCGAACCAAAAATGAAGATTTTTACGTGGAAGAAATCCCAATCACCAATCCTAGTGGGAAAGGACCAAACACATGGCTTTGGATTGAAAAAGAAGGTCGAAACACCTTAGACGTTGTTTTAGATATTGCTCGAGAGCTTGGAATAAATAGGAAGCAGATGGGTTTTGCTGGAATGAAAGATAAATCAGCGGTGACCCGCCAATGGATATGCGTAAGTAACAAAACTCCTGAAGAATTACAGGGACTGGGAGAACAACTTCATCATGTAACGATAATGAAAGTAGTACCCAACGAGAAAAAATTACGCATTGGCCAACTGGTCGGAAATAAGTTCCAGTTAAAGATTAGGAATGTTGAAAACCCGGATTCGGCGGCAAAAAGAGCGGAAAAAATTCTGGAAGAGTTAAAAAATAGGGGAGTGCCTAATTATTACGGATACCAGCGTTTTGGAAAAAACCGCCCCAACACTCACTTAGTGGGTAAAGCTCTAATCAAGGAAGGAGTGAAAGCAGCAGTTGATTGGTACATAGGACACCCCTACGATACTGAACCCGTGCATATCCAGGAAGCTCGAATGTTATATGAAGAAGGAGAGTTGGAAGAAGCATTAGAGGCCATGCCCAGTGGTATGCGGTATGAAAAGATGATGTTGCGCATGCTTATCAAAGAACAGAAAAAGAAAGAAAAATTAGATGAAAAGTCATATATTTTAGCACTTAAAAGCCTACCCAAACCATTAAGCAGGATGTTTGTCCACGCATACCAGTCATACCTATTTAACCGGGCCGTAAGTGAACGCATAAAACTGGGAATAGATAAATTCATTGAAGGGGATATTCTTATTGACAATAAAGAACATCTGATCCATGAATTCGACCCTAAAACAATAGAAAAAAGTATTAAAGAATTCCAAGCCCACCCCTCAGCTCCACTATTCGGTAGTAAAGTACCCCTTGCTGGTGGAAAACTGGGAAAAATGGAGCAAAAAATTTTGGATGAAGAAAACCTCAAATTAGAAGATTTTTCAGTGCCGAAAATGCCGAAACTAGGAAGCCATGGGATCAGACGCCCAATCCGATTTAAAATATGGGATGTTTCTGCTGAATCATTTGAAAACGGGGTTATTGTAGGGTTTTCAATCCCTAAGGGTTCTTATGCAACAAGTGTTTTAAGAGAAGTAATGAAGAAAGAAGTATATTAGACTGTATTCAACATTTTTTTTTACTTCTCACACACTCTTACCAAACTAACAATACAGATGTTTTTTATATGACAAGTTGCCCCTCATACTGGGGGGTGCCCCCTCATTTTTAAAATATAAATTAAAAGTTTTTCAGAATAGCAACGTCTTTTGCTCTGTTTTTTGGGTTTGACTATTTATCTTCCATTTTTCTTGTAATGCACATTTTTTGTCAATTTTTTAACTAAACTTTAGGCATTGAGTCTATAGTATTCCCATTCCCTTTTTATTACTACTGTTTTTCAACATATTTTTCAGGATTTTCATCAAACTCTTTTTTACATCCCGGAGCGCAGAAGTAGTACTTTTTACCCTTATATTCGCTCGTATATTTCGCAGTTTTCTCATCAACATCCATTTTGCAAATTGGATCTACAGCCATAACAATCCACCCCCTGATATGTTTATATAAGTTTAATCTGTAATCATTTTATTTGCAGGAGGTACATATCCTTTTAAAAGGAGTGATAATGTAACAATAGTCACAGAAGAGAGGGCCATGGCAAGCCCAGCATATTCTGGACGAAATGTTATTCCAAATGTGGGATAAAGTAACCCTGCAGCCACTGGTATGAGGATCATGTTGTAAGCAAATGCCCAGAAGAGATTTAGCTTTATACGTCCCATAACTTTCTTTGATAATTGAAGTCCAGCAACAGCATCCAATAAATTATCCTTAATAAGGACAATTTCCCCACTTTCAATAGCCACATCAGTTCCACTACCAATAGCAATTCCCACATCGGCTTGAGCAAGTGCAGGGGCATCATTAATCCCATCACCTACAAAAGCCACAACTTCTCCATTTTCTTGAAGCCTTTTCACTTCAGCAGACTTTTCTCCAGGCAAAACTTCTGCTAAAATCCTCTCGATGCCGATATTATGGCCGATGGCCTCACCAGTCTTTTTGTTATCACCAGTAATCATAGCAACAGTTAAGCCCATCTTTTTAAGTTCCTGAATAGCTTTCGAGGTGTCAGCCTTTAAAGTATCAGATATTCCAAGAATTCCGGATAAATCATCTCCTGAAGCGACCAAAACGGCAGTTTTCCCATTTTCTTCAATTTCAGAAATTATATCTTCATTAGAACCGGATATCGTAATATTATTATCTTCAAGTAGGGTTCGGTTTCCAATAAGAATCTTTTCATCATTTAAATTTGCAGACACCCCTTTTCCAGGGAAAGTATCGAAGGTATCTGACTCATATAACTTGATGTCATTATCACGGGCCTTGGTGACTATGGCTTGTCCCAGGGGATGTTGTGAATTTTTCTCCACACTGGCAGCAATCTGTAATAAAGTTCGATCATCAGTTTCAATTCCAATGATATCAGTCACTTCCGGTTTACCTTTGGTAAGGGTGCCTGTCTTGTCAAAAAGGATGGTTGTTAATTTTTCTGATATTTCCAGAGCTTCACCATCTTTAACCAATATCCCCAGTTCAGCACCACGCCCAATACCAACAGTTACTGCAGTAGGTGTTGCCAAGCCAAGGGCGCACGGACAAGCTACAACTAAAATGGATATAAAAACTGTGAGTCCAAAAAGGATGCTACTTCCCAGAAGGAAGTACCAAACTATAAAAGCCACGATGGCAATAGTGAGCACAGTAGGGATGAAATAAGAAACTGCCTTATCAGCTATTCTTTGAACAGGCGGTTTAGACCCTTGGGCAGATTCTACTAATTTAATAATTTGCGCCAGCACAGTATCTTTGCCAATTTTCTCTGAACGAAACTTTAAAACCCCGTTCTGGTTTATGGTTCCCCCAACAACTGAAGAACCCGTACGTTTCATGGTGGGAATTGGTTCGCCAGTGATCATGGACTCATCAACATAACTTTCACCTGAAACTACAGTACCATCTACCGGGATCCGTTCACCTGGTTTAACCAGTACTACATCTCCCACAACTACTTCTTCTGTTGGTATTTGAGATTCAACACTAATCCCATCTTCATCACGGAGGATTGTAGCGGTTTTTGATTGCAAATTCAATAATTTTTTAATAGCTGTGCCAGTGCGTCCCTTGGCACGTGCTTCAAGCCATCGTCCAAACATTAAAAATCCTGCAAGCATAAGTGCAGTTTCATAAAACATGAATTCGGGAGTAAGCACAATGTGAAAAGTTCCCAGTACACTGGCGAGGAAAGCAACCCCAATACCCATGGAATACATAACATCCATGTTCAGAGTGCCGATTTGGAGGGAACGATAAGCAACAGAAAAAATCGGGTAACTAACATAAATAAAGGGGACAATAGTTACTGCCAGCATGAAATAAGTCATGTTAAAGGGTAACATCACACCCGCGTACATTAAAATCATCAAAGGAATTGAAACAGCAAAAGCTACTATAAAACGATTTCTTTTACTTTTCAGATCGTCTTCCCGCAGTTTTTCCTCCTTATCTCCAGGAATTTCCCCCTCTAAACCCAGATACTCAAATCCCAAGTTTTCAATGGCTTCTTTCATCTCATTTACACTGGTCATCTGGGGATTGTATGTCACATAAGCCTTTTCACCAGCAAGGTTAACTGTAACCTCACTGACCCCATCAATTTTTCTAAGCACCTCTTCAATGGCTTGAACACACATAGCACAAGTCATTCCCCCTACTTTAATTACAACATTCTCGTTCATCACCCCATATCCAGCACTTTCCACAGTATCTTCAAGTTCATGCAGTTTAACCTTATTTGAATCATATTTTACCGTAGCTTTTTCAGTTCCAAAGTTTACTTTGGCCTCATCCACCCCTTCCAAGTCATTTAAAGATTTTTCAACATTTAGTGCGCATGAAGCACAATGCATGCCTGAAATTTTGATTTCTGCCTTTTTTTTAGAATCATCTGCCATTATATTATCCTACCTTTAATTCTTAATTTATTTTCAAGGGATTATAATTAAATTAGTTTATTTGCCTTAATTATTCAGTAAACAGATTATTTTAGGTTTTTATAAATTTGTCCTTCCTTCATTACCAGTAATATATTTTCAGGATTGCCCAATGATTTGATATCATTAAGGGGGTTTGTTTTACTTACAACTACATCGGCAAGTTTTCCTTTTTCCAGTGTTCCTATTTTTTCTTCCAGTCCCAGTAGTTCTGATGCACATTTAGTGCCAGATTGGATTGCTTCCATTGGAGTCATCCCTATATCACATAAAAATCCTAATTCGCGCAAATTTTGGCCATGAGGGGCGATTCCACTATCGGTGCCCATCACGATTTTCACTCCTGCTTTGTAAGCTTTTTTCATGTTTTCATGGCTGTTNATNGCCACTTTACGAGAATCTTCTTCACTGAAATCAGGAAGTTTTCCAGCTTCCAGAAGTTCTAAGTTGCTCCAATGTGCCAGTTGGGTGGCAACTAACCAAGCATCATTTTCCAGTAGAAGCTGAATGCATTCTTCATCTAGAAATGTTCCATGTTCAATGGATTTTATTCCAGCATTTAAAGCATTTTTAATACCAGAAGAACCATGTGCATGGGCCATAACTGGTAAATTACGATAAGATGCCTCTTCAATTATTATTTTCAATTCTTCCATGGTAAATTGAGGATGTTCTGGGCTGTCATTGGCACTTATCACTCCTCCGGTTACCATGATTTTAACAACTTCTGCACCCGCCCTCAAAACTTCCCTAACTCTTTTTCGAACTTCTTCAGTTCCGTCGCAGACAGATTCAGGCAGTCCTGGATAGCTGGTTTTCACGGTTTTACCAGATTTGAGTTGTAAATCAAAGTGTCCTCCAGTTATGGATAGGGGCATAACACTGATCTGGAGACGCGGACCTTTTATCAGCCCTTTTTCAACTGCTATTTTCACACCATAATCCGCCATTCCTGCATCTCTTACAGTGGTGACTCCTGCTTCCAAGGTTTTTTCCAAGTTTCTAACAGCTTCATAAAAATAAAGGGATAGTGGTGTGTACAATGGGTTTTCAAATCGAAAACCATTAAACATCATGTGCACGTGGCAATCAATGAATCCAGGTAATATGAATCCTCCGTTAGCATTCACATGCTTAATTTCACCATCTGGAATTTTAACTGATTTTTCATTACCAATATCTAAGATTTTTTCGTTTTTTATCAGAACAATCCCATTCTTTATAGGTTTCCCGCCATTACCATCGATGATCGTCCCATTATGGATAAGAAAGTACACTATGTGTCACCATCCTCCTGTTAATTTGCTAAGAATTCATGAATCATTTTATTGTATCTACATGATTTTTTTTATCTTTAATCAAATAAGTCAAACATGAAGTTCGTGTTCTGAAATATTTTCTTTTCTTCACTAGAATCATTAATATGTCAGTCAGTTTATTTTTAATTTTTGTTTTCATTGTAGTGGACACGAAATTGTAAAAAAGAAAAAGATATTAATAACGTGGAGTAGAGTACAAATACTATTAAATGGGAGGTGAAATCGTGGTAAATCCTATATTAGCAGTGGTTATATCGGTATTTTTGCCAGGAATTGGGAGTGCATATGCTGGAAAATTAATGCAGGGAATAGTCATTTTTATCATTGCATTGATTTTAATCGCTTTACAACTTGTGATCGGATGGATAGCATATGTATTATACATAATTGTCTGGGCCTACGGTTTATATGATGCTTACACCACTGCAAAAGCAGCAGAAGCGTAAGTTTATCATTTTTTTTTACTTTTTTAAGTTAGGAGGTTTTAAAATGGAAATCAATTGGGGAGCAGTAATTATTGGGTTTATTTTATCCATAGTTTTGGGAGCTATTTTTGCAGCTATTATTCCTGGAGCAGGCGCATTATTAGGCTGGTTATTAGCTGGAATGGTTGTCGGATACATGGTCGGAGGAACAGCCGGTAACGGTGCAGTAAATGGAGCAATTTCAGGTATATTTGGGGCAATAGTGCTTTCAATATTGTTACTCCTTTTTGGAACTCTAATCTTGGGTTTAATCGGATTTGCAGCAGCTACCGCGTCTTCATTGATCCTCATACTAGGATCTTTAGGGGTCCTGATCATAATGGCTGTTGGAGGATTAATTGGTGCTTTGATAAAAGGAGAACCAGAAGCAGCATAAAATAAAATCTATTTTTCTTTTTTTTATATTCTCTTTTTATGCTGATGTTTACTTTCTTTCAAGTATTAATAATCGGGAAAACTTTCTACATATAAACAAAAAGAGAATATTATGAGATTGAACTCATTTTAGATCAGAATTATTCTCCAAAAAAATATCATGAAGTAGATAAGCTATAGGTCCTATAATTAATTCTAATGACGCAATGATTTAAGGGGTGATAGAAATTATAGACTGGAAAGCAGTGGGAGTTGGATCCCTTCTAAACGCGGTTTTATCCATAGTCTTCATGGTCGCATTCTTCCCAATATTCTTTTTCGGCCCGATAATTGGGGGGATGTTGGCAACCTATGTTGGAACAAGTGAGAAAAATGATGCTCTGGTAGAAGGTGCATTAACCGGAATTATCGGTGGCTTACTTATTGGAATAATATTCATCGCAGGATTCGGAGCTTTAAGTGCCATAATTGGATTAATATTTACCAAAATTGGTATATTGGCAGGAACAGCAACTTTAATAGTAGGAATTTTCGTGACAGCAGTTATAATACTCGTAGGGGGAGTGTTAGGGGCTGTTGGCGGTGTTATTGGGGCTGAAATAAAGGAGAAAGGCCAAGAAAAAAATTGAATCCTAATTTAATTTTTTTCCATATTTCTTATGGTTCTACATATGGGTTTCGTGATAATGGTTTTGATGATAAAAAATTATTTTAATTGATTTAAATCATATTAAATCCACTGATTTTCATTGTTCTAGTTTAATAATCTGGGCATCGGCATCAACTTCTACCAAGTCACCATTGGATAAAATTTCAAAAATATCTTCTTCTGGATGATCAACCATGGGAATGCTGGCCATTATGGCCCCAGTAGCGATTATTGGTTCTGCTTCAATTGCAATTATAGCCAAAGGTGCTGTTTTATTTTTTGCCATCTGAAAGATCACATACGAACCAACAGTAGAACCCTTACCCGATGGAATAACCAGTATTTTATCACTGATATTCTGCTGATAGAGTTGATGTCCCCTATCTATAACATTTCCAGTTTTAGGGTCAACACCACCCAGAAAACTTAATGGGTTGTTGGATAGGATTACTTCACCTTGGGCTTTACCACGAGAAATTTTACGGCACTTAATGTTAACAGTCATGATAATTAATTCCTTTTTTCACTATAAAAAATAGGGGATAGGTTTATAAATAAACCCATCTGGACTTAGAACAGTCCAATTCATGTTTAATCAATTACAATTTAATTAAACAATTTTATTCCAATTCTAACTCAATTCCTCCGATTGTAGGCCTTAAAAAGTTGTATATGAGTGCTGTAACTGTGGACATGATGAAAACTATTATGAAAGTTCCCACAATATTCCCGATTAAATATGCGATTGCAAATAATGGTTCTTTTAAGGTGAAGTATATTGTTATATTTGGAATGGAAAATATCAAGTTCAAAATGGTTGTTACCACTGCAAGAATCAAGGCTAAGGGTATGGGTTCGATTTTTTTTAGTTCAAAGAGATTATTTTGCACAGAATTAAATTTAAGCCGTATTCCACCGATTTTTGGCGCTAAAAAATTGTATATTAATGCCATTATAGCGGTGTTGATGAAGGAAGATATGAAAACTATTATGGGGATTCCAATTATCATCATGATTATTCCAATGATTCCTAAGGCACTGAGCCCTCCAAATTCTGGTAACGAGCTTGTGGTACTAATAGCTGCAATGGCAGCGGTTTGCATGCCTAACATCAATATTGGGGCCACTATCAACATTAAAATCAAAACATAAATAGTGTTGAGGGTGGAAACCATCAAAGACAGGGGAATTATTGGGATCTCTTTAATTTCTTCCATTTCATCTAATTTCAACTTTATACCGCCCAATCGTGGCACTAGTAAATTGTAAATTAATGCTTGGAGGAAAGAATGTGCGATATTCACTAAAAACAATCCCGTTGGTAATATGAGGATAATAGCTACAGCTAATGTTAAAAGTAAGCCGATGATTGCACTAACTGTTGATGGTATGAAAAAGGCCACCAATCCCAGAACTATTATTAATATCAATGCATAAATAAGTCCCAGAATTGCGGACAGTGCTGAATTCATCAGAGTGAAGGGCACTATGGTCACAGATTTAATTTCTTTAATTTCTTCCATTTCATTTACCTCCAATAAATGATAAAATNTTAATAGNTTAGGTTATCTTGATTACTCTCTTTGTAATTATTATTCTTATAATAATTTTTCTCTACTTTAGGCTAAATAAATATATTTTTCAGTAGGAAAAATAACCCTGAAAATCATTTTTATGAAAATAAAAGAAAAAAGAGGGGGAAATTTATTTTTCGAGTACTCATTCAAGTTCCAGTTTCACTCCACCGATCTTAGGCTGTAGGAAATTGTAAATTATTGCTGCCAAGACAATGAAGATGAAGGTTATGATGAACGAGGATATGATCTGCCCAATCAGTACTAATAATCCTCCTACAACATTTCCTAACANGCTGTACTGAATCAAATACAATATTCCTTGCAGTAGCCCAAACACAGCTTGTACCACTGCTAATGCCAGAGCGGCTGGAACTGCAGGTATGTTGGTTAGTTCAAATGTGCTTCCTGCTTCAGCAAATATGAGTTTTATTCCACCGACTTTGGGTATTAACACGTTGTAGAATAGGGCGAAAAGTGCCATTCCAATGAAAGAGAATATGAACACCAGTATAGGCATCAGAATGATCCAGAAAACGGCCCAAATACCTCCGAACGTGGCCATGAATGTTCCAGTTGCCTCAGTGACTTCTGGTATAACAACACTCAATAAGGTAAGTACTGGAGTTCCTGCAAGACCAACATACAGCCCGAGTATAAATGTGAGTATTGCACTTATACATGATAGAATCAGGGCATAAGAAACAACTGGAATTGATTTAACTTCTTCTCCTTCCATTCCCAGTTTTATACCGCCCACTTTAGGTGTCAGAACATTGTATAACAATGCATAGACGAACGTGCCAACGATGTTATAGAGGAATGCAGTCAAAGGTATCAAAATAACCAATGCCACTCCTAAAGTTAATAAAACTCCTGAAATGGCACTTAATTCAGGTATGGCTGCTAAAACTCCTAGACTCAGCAGAAGTACTATGGCCACAAGGAAAGCTAAGACAGCGTGTATAGATGATGTCATCAGTGTGAACGGTGCGGTTTTAATATGTTTTATCTCTTTTATGTCTACCATCTTTTTCACCTCCTTTTACAATCAGTGCAATTTTATTTATTCATAATCATATATTAATTTTTCGTTTTAAGCTCGTTAAATCTACTTAAATCTGTAACTGAGCTAAAAAATAGATTAAATATCAAGAAACTATTCAAATATCAGGATTAGAATGAAGAAAAATGAAAAAATTAGAAATTAAAAAAATTTGATTAGATTGTTTCAAACCATCTTTCAGATTCATTCAGAACATTCTCAACCATCTGAACAGAAGATCCCAGATAGGTATGGGGGTCCATAATTTCATCCACCTCATCATGGTTTAGATAATCATGGATCTCTGTCTGTCGAAGTATAACATCTTTTAAGCTGATACCCTGTTTGTTTGCTTCTATTGCACACTTTCTTACCAAGGCGTAGGCAGTTTGTCTTCCCATGCCTCTTCGGGTGAGTTCAGCCATGAAACGTTCAGCCATGATGAGTCCACCTGTAAGGTTGAGATTTTTTTCTATGTTTTCCGGGTAAAAAACCAGTTTTTCCATGAGTTTGATGGTCAAATTCAGGATGTAGTCAGTAAGTATTGATGACTCGGGTAGCATTATTCGTTCAGAGGAAGAGTTGGTTAGGTCTCTTTCATGCCATAATGAATTGTTCTGAAGAGCTGG
>JGI24709J26583_10000739_pt1 | contig 27622 bp, 23 predicted proteins | sample BioPla2DNA1_FD_26583 | JGI IMG/M metagenome (IMG submission 26583) | reverse complement strand
ATATTTATCATTGTAGCTTGATAATTGAATACGGAGGTGATTACCATAGAATGGCTATACGGGGTAATCGGTTTACTTGTCGGCGTCATCATGGCGTGGGGCATAACCGCGCTGTTTTACCATAGAGGTCTTAGCAAAAAAGCTAAAGAACTTGAAGAATCAAGGGTGAGAACAGAAAACGAAGCCAAATCGATCATTAGCGAGGCGGTGCGTAAAGGTGAAAACCGTAAACGAGAGTTGTTACTCTCCATGAAGGAAGAGATCCAGAACGCGCGCCATACTCTGGAATGCGATGTGCGTGAAAAACGCCAAGAAATGACACGAGAGCGTCAGCGTCTGGAACAAAAAGAATCAACATTGGATCGCCGGATTCAAAGTCTCGAGGATCGCGAACGCAACTTCAAAGAACGCGAGAGCGCACTAGATGAGAAAGAAGTAGAACTCAACGCTGTCGAGATCAAGAAGATGGCGGAACTGGAACGTGTGGCAGGTCTCTCAGTCGCCGATGCGAGAGCGCAGGTGCTTGAAGAAGCGGAACACGTATACCGTCACGATCTCGCACTAAAATTTAGGGCATTGGAAGAAGAAGCTGCCGCATCCTGTGAAGAAAAGGCAAGAGAACTGGTGGTTAGCACCATTCAGCGTTACGCATGCGATTACGTATCTGAGGCGACAGTATCCGTTGTTGTGCTTCCGAACGAAGAGATGAAGGGGCGCATCATCGGCCGTGAAGGTCGCAACATTCGCACAATCGAACAGCTGACAGGCGTTGATCTGATCATCGATGACACGCCGGAGGCCGTTATTCTTTCCAGCTTTGACCCGATACGTCGCGAAATCGCGCGAATCAGCATTGAAAAGCTGGTGAAAGACGGACGGATCCATCCGACACGCATTGAGGAAATGGTGAAAAAAGCCGCGCGCGAAGTAGACAACGCTATTCGTGAAGCCGGTGAACAAGCTGTATTTGATACAGGTGTTGTCGGTCTTCCGCAAGAGGTTGTTCGCCTGCTAGGAAGGTTGCGTTTTCGCACCAGTTACGGACAAAATGTACTACAGCATTCCATTGAAGTCTGTTGGATCGCCGGTATGTTAGCGGCGGAACTTGATCTTGATGAAAGCGCAGCGAAAAAAGCAGGGCTTTTGCACGACATTGGCAAAGCGATCGATTTTGAACGCGACGGATCACATGTCCAGCTTGGAGCTGAAGTCGCGCGCCGATATAAACTGGATCCCATAACATTGAACAGTATTGAATCTCATCACGGAGATGTCGAACCGGAATCGCTCATTGCGTGTTTGGTAGCGGCGGCGGACGCGATTTCTGCCGCACGACCCGGCGCACGTCGTGAGAATATTGAAATGTATATACAGCGCGTTCAGAAGCTGGAAGACATCGCAAGCTCGATGGACGGCGTAGAGAAATCGTACGCCGTGCAGGCCGGCCGTGAAATTCGTGTCATCGTCGTTCCGGATGAAATTGACGATAACGCGATGCCGTTACTGGCACATCAGATCTGTAAAAAGATCGAAGACGAGCTCAATTTCCCGGGTCAGATCAAGGTGAACGTGATTCGAGAAAGCCGCTACAGCGAAGTAGCAAAGTAAGGGTATTCGAACTCATCCCGGGAAGGTGCTGCAGCATCTTCCCGGGATACACATGAGGGATGTTTCTCGTACTTCAACGGCGGGGAACATTTTTTTAATTTGTAAGTTTTTAAGCATCAAATGCAGGATTTTTGTATTGATGCGATCTTATTTCACATCACGAGGGGTGAGAGCTTTTGTTTACGATAGAATTAATGACTTTGCTGGACATGTATAATATGAAGTATGAAAAATCAAGATGACAATCCTATTGCAAAAACAGATGTTGTGATTTATACCGACGGCGCTTGTAGCGGCAATCCAGGGCCGGGCGGATGGGCTGCGATCCTTATGGCGATGGGTGTTGAAAAAGAAATCTCCGGGTTTGAGCCGGATACGACCAACAATCGTATGGAGCTCACGGCAGCGTTGGAAGCTTTGAAGGAACTGAAACGGCCGTGTAACGTCACGCTTTACAGTGATAGCGCCTATTTGGTGTCTGCATTTAACGAAAACTGGATACAAAATTGGCAGAAAAGGAATTGGAAAAACGCGGCGGGTATGCCGGTAAGCAACCGTGACCTTTGGGAGGCACTCTGGGAGGAACAGAAACAGCATAAGATGACGTGGAGAAAGGTACGCGGACACGCGGATAATCCTTACAACAATCGCTGTGATAAAATGGCTGTCAATGAAATCAAGGAGAATGTGCCCTAATGAAGCATTTACATACGAGGTAACGATCGAAGGCAGAGGAGAGAATTTGCTATGCGGGAAAAACCACATCGTGACGTTTTGTCGGATGAGCATGATAAAAGGATGTCGGGATTCAGTGAACGAGAGCATCGGATTCGCAGTCCTTTCAGTGCAAAAGAAAGCGCTGCTTCCAAAGCTGAACCGGCAATCGATGACGCCGATAACGTATTTTTAATGTCAGAGGAACCTTTTATAGAAGAAGATAGGGATGCTCCGGAACATAACAAGCGTGATGTTATTCAAGGAATGCATGTACGCACCGTGTCATCGGTGCTGCGTTTTATCGGGCGGATTTTTTCGGTTGAAGTTCAGGACGTAGTGCTCCCTGACGGTCGACACTCGTTTCGGGAAGTGGTGCGTCATCCCGGCGGTTCGTCCGTCGTTGCAATGGATGCCGACAACCGAATTCTTCTGGTGCGGCAGCATCGTGTCGGTTGTGACGGTCTGATGAGAGAAATACCTGCCGGCAAACTTGATCCGCCGGAGGATGCGCTAACGTGTGCGCGGCGCGAGCTGAAAGAGGAAGGTGGTGTTGTTGCTGATCGCTGGGATCTGTTGACTCGTTTTTATCCGTCGCCGGGATATACTGACGAAGTGATCAGCGTCTATCTAGCTCGCGATCTCATTCAAGGCAAAGCGATGCCGGACGAAGGCGAATATTTGACGCGCGAGTGGATTCCGTTCCATGAGGCTCTTCAGCAGGTGTATGACGGGACGCTATGCGACAGCAAAACGTGTCTGGGAATTCTCCTCGCCGCGGATCTGCTGGATCTACGCTAAGAAGTAGAGGGAGGGTAGAAGTATTGTCAGATCAACGCGGATCTATGTCTAAACGTCAATGGAGTGACCTTTTCGGTACATTTTTTCTAGCTTTCGGCTTGCTTTTCGCATTTGCGCTTTATGCGCCGGCATCTTGGACAGGCTGGCTTGGTCGTACGCTCTCGACAGTGAGTATGGGACTTTTCGGCACGCTCGCTTATTTTCTCCCTCCAGTTCTCCTAGTTTTCTCTCTATTATATTTTATGGAGCGCGTTCAACACATTAAATCATTAAGTGTGGGTGCTCTTTCACTTCTTTTTGTGTTGCTTTCCTCAGTGATATCAATCGCGTCAATGTCGTGTACGACGTTGCTTCAGCGTCTGTCTTCGCAAGGAGAGGGATTGGCCGGTTTTCAAGTCGTTCGCATGCTTTGGCTTGACGGACGTTTCCCTGAAAGAATTCGATCGGGCAATATTTGGAGCGGCGGTTTGCTCGGCGGACTGATTTCCAACGGTCTTGAGCGCGTAGCCGGCGTCACGGGAGCTTCGATTTTAATTGCTGCGCTGATATTGTCAGTCCTCGTATACGCGTTCGGTTTCTCGTTGAGGCGTCTTTCGTTACGTCGGAAAGACATTTCTTTTGATGATCCGGTTGGTGTCGATCAAGCATCATATGATGACATACCGTCTTCGAGTCAACTCGAGCAAAGAAGGGGCGTGCTCGCTTTTTTCAAAACGCTTTTTAGGAAAAAAGACCACACTGCACAGACGGAAGACGCGACAGGAGATCTATCATCGGACACCTATATCCACGTCGCGGCAGCGCCACATGATCCCGAAGCTATTGCAAAAGAGGCGACGCTCATACATGGTGACGACGCGGAGAGGTCGAATAAAGATTGTGAATCGGCTCATCTTTATACTTATACACCGGATCAACCGATCATCCCTCAAGGTAGCGGAAGTCGGAATGGTTTAGGAACACCTTTTAACGGACGTGCGGTTTCAGGACCGCAAGGCTGGGAGACGCTTCAGTATGATCCTTCTTTAAAGACACAGGATGTCCAATCAGAGCAAGTTGTTGCTCATACCGCCTTTCCGCTGCCTCCACAGAATCATGGTATCAACGAAGCCACACGATTGCGCCCCGTAGGAGGTCGTGGACGTCCTTATCTTTTTGACTCAGTTGATACGGAGCCACAGAGGAATGACGATGTCTCTTCTGGGCGCCTTGCCGGAGGCAAACATGCGACTTGGTCGGATCATTTAACTTCAGGCGATAGGGCAACGGGGCATATTGCGCCAACCGAAACTCGTGATGATTCGAAGAGAGCGTTATTCAGGAGTCCGATTCCTGTTCAATTCGAGCAGTTTGACGGGCGCGAGCGTTGGGAAGATCGGAATGTGAAAAGCAAACAAAATGTCAGACCATCAACTAAAAAGAAACCTCGCCACGTACAGATGAGTCTTTTATCGGAGTACAAAACGCCGCCGTTAAGTCTTTTAAAAGAAGATCGCGGTATGAAGAAAACACCGGAAGAGATCAAGGAAATACGCGAACTCGGACGAAAATTAGAAAACACATTATCCGATTTCGGTGTTGAAGCACGTATTGTTCATTATACGACCGGCCCGACGATCACACGGTTTGAACTCTCACCCGGTCCCGGAGTTAAGGTAAGCCGCATTGTGAATCTTGCGGATGATATCGCACTTTCATTGGCAGCCTACGGTGTTCGCATTGAGGCTCCCATTCCGGGGAAATCTGCAATCGGTATTGAGATTCCGAACAAACGCACATATCCTGTTCTTCTCAGAAGCCTTCTGCAGTCGAAAGAATTTATTAAAGCGGAAGGCGGTCTTGTAACGGCGCTGGGTCGCGATGTCGGCGGAGAACCGATCCTTTGCGATCTGACGCGCATGCCGCATCTTTTGATCGCGGGCGCGACCGGTTCCGGAAAATCGGTATGCATCAATTCGATTTTGATCAGTTTGTTATACCGTTATGGGCCGGAACATGTGCGTTTCCTGATGATTGACCCGAAGATCGTTGAGCTTTCTATTTATAACAGCATTCCCCATCTGTTGCAGCCCGTTGTTACTAATCCGGAAAAAGCGTACGGTGTGCTCAATTATGCCGTATCTGAAATGGAGCGCCGCTATAAACTTTTTGCAGGGGCGCGCGTTCGTGATATAGCATCCTACAATGAGCAAAAACGTAAAACGTTGGAGACAGGGTCAAATCGTGACGATGATGAGGAATCATCAGACGGACTCCTGCCGTACATCCTGATCGTCATCGATGAGCTGGCCGATCTGATGGCGATAACTCAACACCAAGTGGAGGATGCTATTTCACGCCTGATGGCCAAAGCACGCGCCGTCGGTATCCACGTGATTATCGCGACACAGCGCCCATCGGTCGATGTCATCACGGGGGTGATTAAGGCAAATATTCCGTCCCGTATTGCTTTTGCCGTTGCGTCGCAAGTTGACTCGCGCACTATCATTGACTCGGGTGGCGCAGAAAAACTCCTAGGCAAGGGCGATATGCTCTATTTTCCGCTGGGTTCACTCAAGGCAATCCGCGGACAGGGCTCTTTTGTCACTAATAACGAAGTGGAACGCGTACTGTCGTTTATCAAAAGCTATTATCCTGAAAATTATGACGAGTCGGTCGCGGATGCAATTGAAAACCCGGATAAAACGACGAACGGCAAAGGACTCGGCGGCGAGGGAGAGGATGAGTTGCTTCCGGACGCGCTCCGGGTCGTCGTAGAAACAGAATACGCTTCAGTGTCGCTCCTCCAGCGCAGATTGCAAGTCGGCTATCCGCGCGCGGCTCGTTTAATAGACCGTCTTTGCGAAATGGGGTATGTCGGTCCATTCGAGGGCAGTAAACCGCGTGAGGTGCTTATCACCCCGGAAGCATACGAGCAACTGATGCGCGATCTTGACGACTCGAAGTAAGGTTTTGCGAAGGATATCGCTTTGGAAGCATGCGAGCAACGGATACATGATCTTGACAATGCGCGCGTGGCATCCTATTTTTTCTGAAAATGAAGGTTCGATTATTTGATTTTTGAGAATGAGGGTAAAAGCAGGCAATGAGCGCCGTTGAACAAAACGTCATAACGATTCATACGGCCGAAATTTTGTCGGTGGGCACCGAGCTTTTGCTGGGTGAGACGCTGGATACCAATGCATGCTTTTTGGCCGGGCAGTTAGCCGAACTCGGGATCTCTACCTATCGTCACACTGTTGTCGGCGACAACGCTAAACGGATCGAAAAGGCGATGAACGACGCACTTGAGTGTAATGATCTCGTTATCGCAACGGGCGGTCTTGGGCCTACAGCAGATGATCTTTCCGGCAGTGTAGCCGCCGGAATTGCCGGTTATCGTTTAGTTTTGGATCCTTTGATTAACCGGAAGATAGACGAGCGAATTGCTCGTCGAAAACAGGCACGCCTCGTTGTATGCTCGCAAATTCCGGAAGGCGAGCAAAGCATATCAGTTTCCAAGTCAGCAAAACGTCATGTTGTATATCCGCTTGTTCCTGAAGGAGCTACGTTGTTTTTGAATGAGAACGGCACGTCTCCGGGTGCTTTGATGTTGTTTGACCGACAGCTCTCCTTAGGTGAATCTAAGAAAAAGGCAATCCTCGTCTTGCCGGGTCCGCCTAGTGAAATGGAGCCCATGTTTCTTAATGAAGTTCGACCGGTGCTCGAAAAACTTTCACCTGTGCGTTTGATTCACCGGTACGTGCATTTGACAGGTATCGGTGAACCGGACGCTGAAGCGGCGGTTCGTGATCTCGTAGACCGGCAGACGAATCCAACGATCGCCGTGTATGTGAATGAATGTGATGTGTCCTTCAGGATCACACAACGTTTTGCGGAGGGTGAGGATAACGAGGATCGTACGGAATCTTTGATTGACGTAATCAAAGCGCGCCTCGGTCCGTATATTTATGAGATTGGAACACGCAGTCTTCCCGAGGTGGTACGCGATAATCTTCTTAATATCGGCGCCACTTGCGCATTTGCAGAGTCTTGTACGGGCGGTCTTACGGCATCGTTGATGGCACGGGTACCCGGCGCTTCAGACGTGTTCAAAGGCGGTGTTGTTACATACACTAATGAGATGAAAACCGATTTGCTCGGTGTGACCGATCACTTACTCAGTACGGAAGGTCCGGTCAGCGCGGCGTGCGCGCGCGCTATGGCGGAAGGGTTGCACCGTCTTACAGGCGTCGATTATGCCGTGTCTGTGACCGGTTATGCGGGGCCGGCAGGTGGAACGAAAACTCATCCTGTCGGAACGGTGTTTATCGCCTGCAGCAGCAATAGAGGTACACGAGTAATTGAACGGCATTATATTGGCAGCCGCACGAATATTCAGGATCGATCGGCATATGCGGCAATCGATCTGCTGAACAGGAGTATCGGGCTTTCATGAGAAGAGGACAGCGTCAGGATCATATGTCATCTCTGTTAGAGGATTTTCGTGCAAGCGGCGGGCTTCGTCCGTTAACGCCGTCGAAAGCGGCGCGTATCTTTTCTCGATCTATGGTAGTGATTGCGTTGATGTGGTTTTCTCACGCGATCTCATATGTTCCCATGCTGGAGTTTGGTGTTCTTTCGGACGCATGGGTCATTGCCCGCGAATGGCCGCGACTTATAATCCGTTCACTTGCCGGGGTCGCGCTTATCCTATCGGTTGCGCTGCGTATTAAGACTTCGATTGACCGCAAACAGTTAGCCCGTTTTTGGCGCAGCTTTTCTTCCGTTGCGACGTTACTTCTTCTCACGGTTATCATCGCCGTTCTTCTGGGTGAAGCGCTCTGCAATCCAATGCTTCGCCTTTTCAATTCCGGTAAGGACGATGCAGTAATTCAACAGGCGGCACCTTCAGCGCGCATCCTGCTTGTGCAAACGGTATTTCTGTTTTTGGCGGCGATCGCCGCAGGTTTGCTTGTGGGAACGCGACTTTACCACCGTGCCGTGGTTCCTGTTGCCTCAGCTTGTGTGATCGCACAAATTTGCTTTGTAGTGATGGTGAAAAAAACGCCTGAGAATCTCACAAGCGCATCGCTCGTTATGCTTTCTTGTACGGCACTATTGGCAGTGATCCTTCTTTTTCTGGCAAAACGTGTTCTTCATTGGCGTATATTAATCGATACGCGTGACCCAATGTACCGACAATTTATGCGTTTGGCTGTTCCTGCGATGATTGCGGCCGCATTATTTCAACTCAACGCACTGCTTGATGTCACATTCGTCGGTAAGGCCGTCGGAGCAGTAACGGTGCTCGATCAGGCTAAAGCTTTGGGGCGTTTTCTGTTGACGGCAATCGTTTTGCCTGTCGCAGGTGTGATGACGCCTGTGTTAACACAGTTGTTCGATGAGAAACGATACTCGCGTGTACGTACACTGTTAACGAGTGCGATGCGTCGAGCGCTATATCTTATGACCCCTTTTTCCGTTATTCTCGCTGTGATGCCCGAAGATACCGCGATTATTTTCTTCCAATGGCATCGCGCGTTACCTGAGGCCGCGCTGGCGGAAGAAGGAGTTCTGATACGTTTATACGCGTTACCGCTTCTATTAGCGACGGTTTTTATTGTCTATTGTCTTGCGTTTTTTGCGCGCCGCATGACGCGAATGCTTTTGCTTGCGGGCGTGATATCGGTAGTGGCACATCCATTGCTTTCTCAGCTATTCATTCAACGTTTGAATTTCGGCATCAAAGGTATTCCGATCGCATCATCCGGGACATTGTTTCTGCTCGTTCTCTTGATGTCTATTCTTTACAGAATTTACCTGCCTGAAGCGCGTCTTCGAAGGATGCTGCCTTTCTACATTCGTCTTTTTATTTCCGCTCTTGTAGCCGGTATCGTTCTGATTGCGCTGAACACACTGCCCATCTGGAGTGAACATAAAGCTTGGCAGATTCTTATTTACCTTCTGAAGTGTCTTGTGACACTATCCGCTTATTATGTAATTGGACTTGCACTTCGATTCCGTGAAGCGCTCGATACTCAAAGTGCTTGGCGTGAGAGATTGAAACTAGGTCCTGTTCGCGGCGAAAATCAACGTTTATCCAGACAAGGACAGCCTATAAAACAGTCTTATAGCACGCGTAGACGTGCTTTTGGGCGCCGTCCGCGCAAATAATGCGTTAAACTTCTTTTTGCACATGGAATTGATTATTAGTGTCAACAGCTCCGATAATAATTCGTCGTTATTTTTTCATATGATTGACTTTTTTTGACAGCTAATAAGAGCTAAGGGCAGTTGACGACAGTAAAACGCGTTGACGTGTGAAAGCTCTTTCGATAATATGAGAATGATCAAAGAGAACAAAAGTTCTTGTTGATCAAATGATAGATTTAAACCGTCTTGATCGTAAGCGGGTACCTTCGAAAATAAACGGTTCAATGGCGGCACATTCGATGTTGATTTTTCAAAGCCGGATAGGGAGAAAAGCAGATGGCAAAAGGATCTAAATCTAAACAACAAGTCAAACCAATGGACGATAAGAATCGCCAGAAGGCTCTTAAAGCCGCGATGGACCGCATCGAGAAAGATTTTGGTAAAGGTGCAGTGATGACGCTTGATGAAGCCAATGTGGTTGAAGTCGACGCGATTCCGACAGGAGCGCTTTCGTTGGATGTGGCGCTCGGCATCGGCGGATTGCCGCGTGGCAGAGTGGTTGAAATTTACGGACCTGAATCATCCGGGAAAACCACTGTTGCGCTTCATAGTATCGCGGAGGCTCAGAAGCTTGGCGGTATTGCGGCATTTATCGACGCGGAACATTCATTGGATCCGGTCTATGCAAAGAATCTTGGTGTCGATATCGACAACCTAATCGTTTCACAGCCGGACTACGGAGAGCAGGCCCTTGAGATTACGGAAGCACTGGCACGCTCAGGTGCGGTGGATGTCATTGTGATTGACTCTGTCGCCGCGCTTGTGCCACGCGCAGAAATTGACGGGGAGATGGGTGATGCTTCAGTCGGTCTTCAGGCGCGACTGATGTCGCAGGCGCTGAGGAAGTTGGCTGCCGTCATCAACAAGAGCAGGACTCTTGTTATCTTTATCAACCAGTTACGCGAGAAGATCGGGATCATGTTCGGCAATCCGGAAACAACAACGGGCGGCCGCGCGCTGAAGTTTTATTCGAGTGTACGCTTGGATGTGCGCCGTGGCGCTCGTATTGAGCAGGGTGATAAACAGATCGGTTCCAGGACGCGTGTCAAAATTGTCAAGAACAAGGTTGCTCCTCCATTCCGCGAAGCTGAATTTGATATTTTGTTCGGTCGCGGTATTTCACAGACCGGCTGCATTTTGGATATGGGCGCAGAGGCGGGCATCATCAATAAGAGCGGCTCGTGGTATTCCTACGGAGACGAGCGACTTGGACAGGGGCGTGATAACGTTCGTGATCTACTCGAACAACCGGAAAATGAAGCCCTTTTTGACAAAATTGCTGAAGAAGTTCGCCGTTATTATCTCAAGTCGGACGACGATGAAGAAACGCCGGAAAATGATAACGCTAAAATTTCTGTTAGGTCTGATAGGGTAGACGATGACGTTGCCGATGTTGATGAGATGCTGGGTCTTGATCTGTGACAGATTTTGAATCGATAAGAGAAGCGGCGGTAGCTTATATCGGCATTGATTTTAATAAATCATCCGGTTCGGTTCGCCGCAATTTGTTGAAGAAGGGCGCTCCGGAATCCTTGGTAGAGGATGTTATCCGGTATCTCAAAGAGATTGACTACATCGATGATCGTCGCGCAGCAAAACGGGTGGCGTCTCGTTATCAAGGAAAGAGGCAACGTTCTCGCCGTGCGATGATCGATGTTTTTTGCCGAAACGGTATTGAGTATGAGGTCGCCAAATGTGCTGCAAGCGTGCTTGATGCAGATGAAGATACGGCGTTGGAACTTCTCGCGGCGTCTTTTTCAACGACGGCGGATGCTTCTGAAATTAACGCCATGCGCAAACTGCTTTATCGGCGCGGATACGGCGAGAATACGGTTCGACGTGCGATCGCCGCTTTTTTCGATCCTTCTTTCATAGATTAACGGAGCATACATTTGAGCGCGATCATTTCGGTTCATACTTTTTATCTTCTCTCTCTCGGATGTCCTAAAAATGAAGTTGACGCGGAGTGTATGAGCGCGGCACTTTGCAGCGCAGGATATATTCCTACACGAGATCCTTATAAAGCCGATGTTCTCATCGTCAATACGTGCGCATTTATTGAAGACGCGGTGCGTGAAGCTATTGACGCAATTCTCGATCTAGCAGAGTTTAAATTCCCTGAAGGACGTGCGCAATTTCTAGTGGTCACCGGATGTTTGCCGCAGCGTGTAGGTCGCGCGCTTTTCTCAGAATTTCCTGAAGTAGATGCCATTCTTGGAACGGGTGAGTACGGTCTTATCGCGGAGACGGTGAACCGACTTCGAGATGGCCTTTCACTACGCGAACATCGACCCGGTCGACCGGGTGAACTCGACCATCTCAGCTGTTACAGAACACCTGCATCGATAGAGGCTCGATGGGCGTACCTTAAAGTCGCCGAGGGTTGTTCGAATGCTTGTGCTTATTGTGCAATCCCATCAATCCGCGGACCGCAACATTCACGTACGATGGACGAGATTATCGAGGAAGCAAAGCATCTTGAATCGATCGGTATTCGCGAAATCATACTCGTAGCGCAGGATACGACGAGGTACGGTCGTGATTTAACCGACAAAGATCAAAATACGCTGACAATGCTTTTGCGCCGCCTTTCCAAAGAAACACAGAGTATTGAACTGATTCGTTGCCTTTATTTTTATGCGGATGCACTAACTGGGGAGCTTATCCGTGAATTCGCAGACAATCCGAAAATCGCGCATTACATGGACATTCCCATACAGCATGCGTCGGATTCTGTGTTGAAGAGAATGCGGCGTCACGAGACCAGAGCAGTCATCGAGGCGAAAATTGCCGCGATCCGGGAAAATGTCCCTAATATCGTCCTTCGAACGACGGTCATGGTAGGATTTCCGGGAGAGACAGAAGACGATGTTCAGATGCTTTTAGATTTTATGCGTTCTATGCGCTTTGACCGATTGGGCTGCTTCATCTTTTGCCCTGAAGAGGGTACGCGCGCCGCGTCAATGCCTGATCAGGTGCCGTTCGACGTCGCCTTTTCCAGATATACACGTGTGATGGAGCTTCAGCATGATCTTTCATTAGAAAAAAACCGCTCGCGCATTGGCACCGTTGTGCCGGTTTTGCTTGATGGAGTTGACCCTCATGGTATACTCTTTCAAGGTAGAAGTTTCGGTGAGGCGCCGGATATTGATCCGATCATTCGTGTTGCCGCGACTTCACCCGAAGTAGGGATAGGTAGCCGCCCGCTGGTACGCATCGTGGATGCCGGAGCATACGATATGACGGGAGTAACGATCAATGAATATGGCAAATAAATTAACACTCTCACGGATTCTTTTGGTTCCGTTTATTCTATTCTTTTTGCTTCCTCTACCGTGGGCAGAGGATGCCGCTTTTTCCAGATTCGTCCTGTCATCGCCTGGACGTTCAATTGCTTTTGTTTTGTTCATTCTTGCCGCGCTGACCGATGCTTTTGACGGTCTGCTTGCGCGAAAGCAGGGCATCGTTTCTGATTTAGGGAAATTGCTCGATCCCATCGCAGACAAAATCCTGGTGATCAGTGTCTTTACCGCTTTTGTGCAACTCGGTCGTGTTTCGACTTACATTTTGACGATCATTATTGCGCGCGAATTGATCGTAACGGGTATCCGCCAAGTCGCGGCTATTAGGGGTACGGTTATCGCTGCAAGTTGGTTTGGCAAGATCAAAACGGTAATTCAGGTAGTGACGCTCATTGTCCTCATTTTTGAGCCTATCGTTGCTAATTGGCTCGATCCCTCGCTTCCGTTCTTGGGGTATGGGGCGCCTTATTCTTTGCCGGGCGATATCATGATTGCTGTGTCGGCGATCATTACCGTGCTTTCCGGTCTTGATTACGGCATCAAGAACAAGGATATCTGGAAAGAAGAGCCTTGATTTTAGGAAGCTTCCTTTTAAGCAGATGAACCGTGTGACCGCAAGTATTGAGGTTTGTGATCGCGCGATCAATCAATAAAAACAATGCATGAAAATATTCGTGCCAATGGAGGATAACCATGACACAACAAGAAATTTTCACGAAAGTTCAGACGATTTTAGCCGATCAGCTCAGCGTAGATGCCGATATGATCCAAATGACATCCAATATTATTGAAGATCTGAATGCGGATTCGCTGGATCTGGTTGAGCTTGTAATGTCCATGGAACAAGAGTTTGATCTTTCTATTCCGGATGAGGAGGCTGAGCGTATCCGCACGGTGGGTGACGCTGTCGCATTTATTCGCCTGAATCTTTAATCCGGCAGGTCGTTCGGCGTGGTGCCCGATCTATCCATTCTTGAGAACCGTTTAGGGTATGTTGCCAAGGACAAGCGAGGGCTTGTCCTTGCGCTGACGCATCCTTCTTTCGCACATGAAAAACAAGGCCGATTTATATCGGATGACGCTCACATCGCTTTATTGCGCCGCGGAGAACATGCTCTGTTGCATTCGGATTTGGATAGTGCTTCCAATGTGCGCCGCGATGATGTTCCCGCTTTGCGGGACAATACATCTCACATCTTGCAATATCACATTGCTCATAACCAGCGTCTTGAATTTTTAGGGGACGCCGTTTTGCAACTCGCTGTATCTTCGTATTTTTATCGTTCATATCCGGAGGCATCGGAAGGTGAAATGACACGTTGGCGGACGGAAATTGTCCGAGAGGAGACACTTGTCCGCGTGGCAAAATCACTTGATTTGGGCGCTTTTTTACTTCTGGGACGAGGTGAAGCGCTTTCTGGAGGCGCGAATAATCCTTCTAATTTGGCGGATGCTGTGGAAGCGGTGCTGGGCGCTATTTATTTAGATGGGGGCTTTCAAGCGGTCTCTGAGGTCGTAGAGCGTCTTTTTGAGCCTGATTTCAAACTTGTGTTAGACGGCGGGCTGTCGCGTGATTATAAGAGCCGCGTATATGAATGGGCGCAATCAAAAACGGGAACATCCATCACGTTTCGCGTTATTGAGGAAACGGGACCGGAACATGATCGCAGGTTCACGCTGGGACTTTTCGTAAATGGTGAACTTCAGACACAAGGCGAAGGCCATTCCAAGAAAGATGCCGAGCAGCAGGCGTCGCGCATTTTTCTTTTTCAGAAGTCGGAATTAGAATTAGATTGATATGCTGAAATCAGTAGAAATTCAAGGATTTAAATCATTTCCCGATCCCACACTGATCGAATTTCACGACGGAATTACGGCAGTTGTCGGGCCTAACGGCGCCGGCAAATCAAATATCGCCGACGCGATACGTTGGGTGCTCGGTGAACAGAGCGCCAAAACATTGCGTGGCGGCCGAATGGAAGATGTGGTGTTCAACGGTACGGCGCAACGTCGACCTGTCAGCTTTGCGGAAGTGACGCTCACCTTGGATAACAAATCCGGCATCCTTCCCATTGATTATCCGACTGTATCCATTACTCGCCGCTATTTTCGTTCAGGTGAAAGCGTTTATATGATCAATAAAACGCCGTGTCGTCTGAAGGATATCACCCGTTTAATCATGGATACCGGCATTGGCGTCGAGGGCTATTCAATTGTAGGTCAAGGCCGCGTGAATGAAATTTTGAGCGGCAATGCCGATGATCGCCGCGCTATCTTTGAAGAGGCGTCTGGCATCGGTTTATATAGGACGCGGAAAGTAGATTCTCTTCGCAGACTTGAGCGTAGTGAGCAAAATCTGCTTCGAGTGGACGACATTCTGAATGAACTGCATCAACGTGAAGCTCCGCTTCGTAAGCAAGCGGAGGACGCAAGACGTCATCTTGAGCTTCGCAACCGGTACCGCGATATCGATGTCACACTGACAATGAAACAACTTGAAAAGTATGAGCTTGAACGCGCTAAAGGAGAAGATGATGAGGCTCTGCTCCATCTCGATCTTGAAGAGGCGCGGAAAGAACGTGATGAGGCGCGTCATGCGCACCGAGCAGCCATTGAACGCAGCGCAAAACTTGACGAAGCGCTTGACGAAGCTCAAGCGGCTATCGCCTCGTTTTCAGTAGAAGAAACACAGTTAGCAGGAGAGGATGCGCTACTTCGTGAAAAATTAGAATCCTCGAAAGATGCATCACAGAGGCTTCTGGAAGAAAAAAATCGGCTGATGGTTCGACTTGTGGCGATGGATCAAGAAATGGCGGATCGTGAAAAACAAAAGCACATGCTTGAACAACGAAAGGCATCCCTAGAAGCCGCGCACCGCGAAGCTCGTCAGGCTCTCGAAGTCGTGGATGCGGATTATGTCGAGTCGGGGCAACGTTTACAAGAGTCGATACGAAAGCGTGACGTGCTTGGCGAACACATCGCTTCATCTCAGGCGCTCTTACAGGAAAAGCGCGGAGAGCGACAGGCGCTCTCAGAACGTCTTCTGCAACTTGAACAGGAGAAGAAAGAGCTTGACGACGATTGTTTGGAAAGGCGTGCAGATCTTAATCAGCGAGATGAAGCGCTCATCAAGCTTAGGACACGTATCGAACTTGATGAACAACGTGCCGACCAGGCGCGTGAGTTAACCGAATCTCTACGCAATGAGGCCGCTGTCATCGATCAGAAAATCGCATCCGTCAAACAAGACATTGATAAGCTGACGTATGAAGCCGATACGCTTGAGCGTTTGGAAGAAGTTTATGAAGGTTATAATCGTCCTGTTAAACTGGTAATGGACGAAGTGAACCGAATGAAAAAACGACATAAAGTGTTCGGGCCTTTGGCCTCCTTGCTTTCTGTTCCGGAGGAATTGGCGCTTGCGATCGAGACATCGTTAGGGGGCGCTGCAAATGATCTTGTTTGCGATACGCGCGCTACTGCCGAGCAATGGATTGACTGGCTTCGTACGACACGAGGCGGCCGCGCGACGTTTCTTCCTCTTGATGCTCTTTACCCGCGCACATTGAACCGCGATATTCTCAATATGGCGGAAGGCGCGTCAGGCTATCTTGGCGTTGCGGCTGAACTTGTAACTTGCGCCGATCCTGTTATACCTGCTCTGCGGATGGCGCTGGGGCGCACAATGGTGGTAAGAACGCTTCGTGACGCCACGATGTTATCCGACAGGATTAACCGCGGATGCCGTATCGTGTCGCTTCAGGGCGACATTGTGAATCCTTCCGGTTCCATGACAGGCGGTTTCATGCCGACTAAGCCGAGAGGACTATTAGGAAGACCTGAGCGTATCGCGTCAAAACGCGCAGATATCAAGAAGTTAGAAATTCAGAAGATAAAACAGGACGAGGCGCTCGATCGTGCGCGCCAAAAACTCAATGATGTGGCGCGTGATGAAGAAAGCCTGCTACGACAACTGGCAGATGATCGACGTGATCTTCTTCAACGTTCTTCTGAGAAAGAGGGGCTTGAAGAAACATTGCGTCGTCTAGAAGTGCTGCTTGACGCGCGTCGTAATGAAACATCGACGACCGATGAACGCATTCGAAAGATTGAAGAAGCTGAACTGTCGCTTGTCGCTACGATCACTGACGATCGGAAAGAGCATGAACGACTCGTTCAAAGTATCGAGAAACTAAGCGAAGAAAGCCGCGAAAAAGCCGATTTACGTGATGAGAAGCGAGATACAGAGATCCGTCTTTCGGCATCGTTGGACGCTCTTGTAGAACAAATCGAGACTTTTGAAACGATGGCACTTGAAAACGATCATGAAAAAATGGAAGCAACCGTGCGGTTAACGTCCATCGATCGTGAATTTGCTTCGCAAAATGAAACGCTTGATCGTATTCGTCGAAACCTTGAGGAAAACGCTATCAAACGTGAAAAAACGAAAATCGATCACGCAAAAAAAGAACTAGAATATAAAGCATTATTCGAAGAGCGTGATAACGTAACAGCACGTCAGCAGAATCTTTTAGACACGTATGAAACTGCCAATGAACGTGTGACGACATTGTTTGCAGCATATGAAAAACATCGGTCGGACATGACACGTTTAAAGGAGCAAAACGATAATGTATTGAATCGGCTTTGGGAGACGCACGGACTAACTAAAGTTGAAGCGGAATCGCATGTCGTCGAGGTGGACTCCATTCGTCAAGCCACGATAGAGCGCAATGCTCTCAAGAAGGATATCGACGCGCTCGGCCCTATTAATCAAAATGCGGTTGCCGACTACGAAGCATTGATGGCGCGCCTCAATCACATGGAAGAACAACGCGAGGACATTGAAAGTGCAGCGGAGAAACTGCGAATCATCGTCGAAGAACTTGAGCAGTCGATGCGCGAACAGTTTTCGAAGACGTTTCACGATATCAACCAGAATTTCAGTCAAGTATTTTCCGATTTCTTCTCAGGGGGACAGGCAGAGCTTATGTTGGAAGGCGATGACGATGTCTTGGAAGCCGAGATCGGCATTCGCGCGCAACCGCCGGGTAAAAAATTACAGCGCTTGTCGCTTCTTTCAGGCGGTGAACGTTGTCTGACCGCCATTGCTTTGATTTTCGCAATCCTAAAACTAAAGCCGACACCTTTCTGTCTTTTCGATGAAGTGGAGTCGGCTCTTGATGATGCCAATGTAGATCGATTCGCGGCGTACGTTCGGCGCTACGCATGGAAAATGCAGTTTATCCTGATTACACACCGCAAAGGCACTATGGCTGCTGCCGACAGACTTTACGGAATCACCATGCAAGAACGCGGAATATCGCGAGTACTATCGATGCAGCTTTCCTCCGCGCTGTCTTACGGCGACTGATGACTCTGCCTTTGAATTAAGCACATTTGCCATAGTATTTAAAAGTAAAAACGGCCAATGTAACAAGCTTATCGGTTTTTTCTTTATACAGACACAATAGAAAGGCGCATCATGAGTTTTTTCCAAAAGTTTAAAGAAGGACTTTCAAAAACGCGCGATTTCATGACCGCTCAGATCAATCGTATGGCAGCAGGACTGGGTGTTTTCGACGAGGACATGCTCGACGATCTTGAAATGACGCTCGTACAGGCAGACTGTGGTGTTACGGCATCCATGGAAGCCATTGATGATTTGCGCGAGTACATTCGATCAACGGGCAACGCTTCACGAGAGAGCGTGCTACAGGCTCTTGCAGAAACGCTTAGAGGCATGTTGGTCGAGAAACATCTCGATCCAAAACAGGGAGAATTGACCATATTTCTCATGGTTGGCGTTAATGGGACAGGAAAGACGACGACTGCGGCCAAAATGGCGCAGCGTGCGAAAAACAATGGAATGCGCGTCATTATGGCCGCCGCCGATACGTTTCGCGCCGCCGCTGTTGAGCAATTGAAAATGTGGGGCGAGCGCACGCAAACTGCCGTAATCGCGCATCAAACGGGATCAGATCCTGCTGCTGTTGTCTTTGACGCGATCAAGTCTGCAGAGGCGCGGAATGCCGATATTCTGATTGTCGACACAGCCGGCCGACTACACACAAAAAAGAATCTTATGGATGAATTGGCTAAGATTCGTCGCGTTATTGCTCGAGAAGCACCTAATGCTATTCTGGAGACACTGCTGGTCATCGACGCGACGACAGGTCAGAACGCGATTACGCAGGCGCGCGCTTTCCACGCGTCGACACCGATCACGGGACTGGTGATCACAAAACTGGATGGCAGCGCCAAAGGCGGTGTAGCTATCGCCGTCGCGCGAGAAACCGGACTTCCGATTTGCCTTGCCGGATTCGGAGAAAAGGCCGATGATTTGCAGGACTTTGATGCCGACCTTTTTGTCAAGGCTTTGCTGCCCGAAACGTGACTGTCAACATTTTAACTTGACAGGCTTCATCGCTGTCGTTATACTTGGCAGAATGAAAGAAGCACAAGCGCAAATACAAGACGATCTCACAAAATGGTGCCTATACCTGGATTATTACGGCGCTCTCTTGAGCAGTCAACAACACGATGCATTAAAACTTTACGTTGAGGATGATTTATCTCTTTCGGAAATTGGCGATTTGTTGAAGATTTCACGACAGGGAGCACATGACCTTATCCGGCGCGCGTCGCGTCGATTGTCATCTTATGAGGATCTTTTAGGTCTAGTCAAGAGAGATCAAGCCATGTATGACGTGCTTTGTAACGCATCAAAAGCATTAAAAGACGGCAAGTGCGATATCGCAGAAAAAGACCTCCAAGCGCTTGGGCATATCATTGGACTTGGCCCTGTTAAATGAGTGTCATTGACCTATTTTTCTAAGACTGAAAGGGACGGTTCGATCTTAACGAATAGATAAAGAGGCTCTATGGCGATTTTTGAGAATTTAAGCTCAAGACTTACCAAAATAGCGGATGCCATGCGCGGCAAAAGTCGGGTAACGGATAAAGACATCACGGACATGATGCGCGAAATCCGACTCGCCTTGCTCGAGGCAGACGTTAACTATGAAGTCGTTCGTGATCTTTCAAAGCATATTCGCGAGAAAGCGCGCGGTGCGGATGTAATGCAAAGTCTGACGCCGGGTCAGCAAATTGTCAAAATAGTTCATGAAACGATCATTCAAATTCTTGGTGAAGAAGAAAAACTGATTGTTTCGCCAACAGGTTTTACAGTGATCATGTTGTACGGTCTTCAAGGTACCGGCAAAACAACCACGACTGCCAAACTGGCGCACTTTCTGAAAAATCAAGGTAAAAAGCCCCTTTTGGTTTCTGTTGACGTCCATCGACCCGCCGCGCAGGAACAGCTTAGAATTCTTGCTGAGCAGGTGGGCGTTGAATACTACATTGATCCCGCTGAAAAAAATGCTTCTCAAATTGCGAAGGATGGTCATGCGCGAGCGCGTTACATGATGTGTGACACGCTTATTGTGGATACGGCAGGTCGTATGACTGTCGATGACGAACTGATGGCGGAGCTGAAAGCGGTTAATGATGCTATCCGCCCGGACGAGAAGTTGCTGACTGTTGATGCCATGATCGGGCAGGAGGCCGTCAGTATCGCACAGGCGTTCGAAGAGGAAATCGGTGTAACGGGATTCATCATGACGAAGGTCGATGGAGACGCGCGCGGAGGCGCTGCGCTCTCTATTCGCCGTATGACCGGTAAGCCTATCAAGATGCTCGGTACCGGTGAGAAAATAGAAGATCTTGAGGTATTCCATCCGGATCGGCTTGCATCGCGTATCCTCGGTATGGGTGACGTTCTCACTTTAATTGAGAAAGCATCGCAGGCAATCGATGAAGAACAAGCTCGCAAAACGATGGAAAATCTGCGCGCGAACCGATTCACGATGCAAGATATGCTGGATCAACTCGAACAAGTGCGCAATATGGGATCAATGAAAGATATGCTCGCCATGATGCCGGGTGTCGGAAAACAATTAGGAAACGTCGATGTCGATGAGAACGCTCTTGATCGGACACGCGCCATTATTCAATCGATGACGGTACGGGAACGAAATAATCCTAAATTACTCAATGCCTCACGACGCCGTCGTGTCGCCAGTGGAAGCGGTGTAACGGTTCAAGAAGTCAATCGCGTCGTTCGACAATACGACGATATGGTGAAAATGATGAAACAGTTTGGTATGCTTGGCGGAGGAAAAAAACGGAGGCGCCGTTCAACAAAAGGTATGCCATTCGGCGGATTCGGCTTTTAGCACTGAACTTACAACCGGCAACAACCGGATGAAAGCATAAATACTAGAAAACATCCTTATGGAGGAGAAAAGATGGCAGTAAAAATTCGACTCAAACGCATTGGTAAGAAAAAACAGCCCTACTATCGCGTCGTCGTTGCGGATGCGCGTTTTCCGCGCGATGGCCGCACGATTGAAGAAATCGGCACGTACAACCCGCATACCGAACCATCAACCTTGACGGTAGATGCACAGAAAGTCAAAGACTGGATCAGCAAAGGCGCTCAGCCGACCGATACCGTCAAAAAGCTGTTAAAGTATAACGGCATTCTGGAGTAGACTATGGAAGCATTGTTGCGATCCGTCATTGAACCGCTCGTTCTGAATCCCGAAGAGCTTGAAATTCGTATGGATGTCCGCGGCCGCGAGGTTAATCTGACTGTTTCCGCCAATCCGGATGATGTCGGACGAATTATTGGTCGCGGCGGGCGCCGTGCACAGTCCATCCGCTCGATCATGAAAGCTAAAGGCGCTATGGAGAATAAGCGCGTCAACGTCGAGATTCTTTCATAATTATTTAAGGAAGAAAACGATGAGGCAACCGTATCTTATTATTGCGCGCGTAAAACGAGCGCATGGTGTCAAGGGAGAAGTGTACGCCGACATCCTTACTGATGACGGTGAACGCTTTTTCCCCGGGCTTCAGGTCTTTCTTTTCTCTCATGAGCGCGTCGAAAATCAGCAGCCGATCGGCACGTTAACGATTAAGCAGACGCGTTATGGTCCCTCAGGCCTTCTCCTTTTCTTTAACGAATGCCACAGCAGGGAAGATGCTGTGCGATATAACGGACTTTATCTTGCCGTGCGACGTGAAGATGCACTCCCATTGCGCGACGATACGGAATTCTATGTTGGTGAGCTGCTTGGCGCGTCGGTCTATGACGACGTCCATGGATTTTTGGGTGTCATCATTTCGGTTGATAGTATCGGTCCCTCTACCGTTCTAGCTGTGCGAGATTCAGAAAAAAAAGACTTGTTCATTCCGTTTCGAAGAATATACGTTCGTCATATTGATATTGATACCGATCGAGTCGATGTCGCCCTGCCTCCGGATCTTTACGGGCTTTATCGTGAAGAAGGCCTTGAGAAGAAGACATTAATATAAACACCATGATCACGTTTACGCTTTTATCTCTTTTCCCTGAACAAGTATTGGACGCGTTGCGGCACAGCATTACCGGACGCGCGCTTCGAGAGGGCAGGATCAAAATTCATCCAATACAGATTCGCGATTTCGCGATTAATGACTACGGTCAGGTAGATGATGCGCCTTACGGAGGCGGCCGCGGTATGCTCATGATGTGTGAGCCGATTTATCGCGCTTGGGAAAAAGCGCACAATGACATTTTAGAAGCACAGAACGCATCGCGCGTGATCGAGCTGAACAGCACGGACGAGCAGTTAGTTTCCCAATCCGGTCTAAACGCCGTTGTATCATCACAAGATCAGCCAATTAATGATGTGCCTGTGGACGACGGCGCCGCATCTAGTCAAGATTCTCCAAGTGTTCGTACACTTTTTCTTTCGCCGAAAGGGCGAGTGTTCGATCAGCATATGGCACTCGAATTTTCAAAAACATCGAACCTGATTCTTCTTTGTGGTCATTATGAGGGAGTTGATTGTCGGGTACTGGATGCGATCGGCGCCGAAGAAGTATCGATCGGTGACTTTATATTGACGGGCGGTGAGCTTGCCGCTGCCGTCATCATTGACGCGATCACTCGTTTGATTCCCGGCGTCTTGCCTGATGAGGATGCTTGGCAATGCGAATCATTTGTTTCGTATTTCCTTGAAGAACCGCAATATACGCGTCCTGCCGAATGGAGAGGACGCGCCGTCCCGGATGTTCTTTTGTCCGGGCATGCTGCGAATATTGAGCAGGCGCGAAAGCGAATGCGTCTTTTGGAGACGCTCAAAAAGAGACCGAACCAATTGCAAGGGAAGACGATCGATGCCGCGCTCCTAGAAGATCTGGCAGCCTTTCTCTCAGAGGACAACGAAGAAAGACTTGAATAATGCGTTACCTTGACTTTTTAGTAAGTTACAAGTAGAATCAACTTCGCGTCGGGGTGTGGCTCAGGTGGTAGAGCGCTTGGTTCGGGACCAAGAGGCCGCAAGTTCAAGTCTTGTCACTCCGACCAAGGCTTGGCCGCTGGAACTTTATCGCTTCAGCGGCTTTCTCTTTTTCTTTTTTCTTGAAAGAGTGTATTGATTTGGCCAAGTGAAAAAGTGCTGGCTGAGATGGCAATGGCACCGTTTTCGAGTGCGTCGAAGACATCCTGAGAAGTTTTAATGAGGCCTCCTGCGATCACCGGGCGATTAGCGATGCGCGCAACTTCTCGAAAGTAACGTGTGACAATACCGGGCAGGACTTCGACTAGATCAGGTTCGCACTGATTGAGTGTGTATTTAACATTGTTTAATGCCATGGAGTCCAACAGGAAAAGGCGGAGTATGGTGAAAAGGCCAAGCTCCTTGCCCCTCTTTAAAAGTTTCGGCCGTGTAGAGATGATGCCGTCAGCGCCGACATCTTTTTTAATCGAATCGACTACAATTTCACGAGGCGCGAATCCGTCCATCAGATCGATATGTATGATGGCAACTTTACCGCTGGCCTGGATTTTTTTTACGGTATCGGGCAATGTGCAGATATTGCCGGCTAAAAGAAAGATAACATCATGGTCGCCGTCAAGCAGTTGATCGATACGATCGGTATCTTTTACGGCAAGGATGACGGGTGAGCGTTCAATGCGTTCAAGGATGGAGAGAGGTTGCATGTAAACCTTGCCTTTCGTTCATGGCGGTCGGTTTCTAGATGTTTGGCTCGTTCGTCAAAAGTGTCAGATACGATTAAATTTAATAATATATTACATGCATATCATAACAGTTATATACCGTATTGTGTACCATCATGGACTTTTCGGTGAGACAGTTGCTTAGCGTCGCAAGACTGTGATTTTGTGAGAAAAAAGTCAACTGTGAGAATAATATGGTCAAAACAACCAAAAACTGCACTTGAAAAATGGTTCATTCGGTGATACAATCATAAATACGAAAATTCGTGAGATTTGGGAGCAGAGAATTTTCCGTCAGTAGATTCGGTTGCCTATATAGCAGTCGCAATCGGGAAGATGATATACATCGTTATTGACGGCCGCTTTGCTAATTCTTTTTCAATCAACGGCCTGAAAACTGACAAGATGAGCGCACTGTCACGGGATACGTAGCAGTTTTTCACGGTACAGGTGCGCCCGGTCAATCCTCTTACCGACGACTGAAATAGGTATTAAGGTTACCTGTCTTTCAGGTACAGTCTATTGGAGGGGCGTAGGATGTTCGATGTTGCCATAATTGGCGCTGGCGTGTCAGGCAGTGCATTAGCGTATGAGCTTTCCCGTTTTCATTTGGACGTTGTTGTTCTCGAGAAAGAAAATGATGTTGCGCTTGGCGCGTCTCGTGCTAATACCGCCATTGTACACGGAGGATACGATCCGTCACCCGATACATTGATGGGTCGTTTTAATGTGGATGGCGCCCGAATGTGTATGGAACTTGTGGATCGTTTGGATGTCGAGTTCAGAAAAACGGGATCTTTAATTGTCGCTTTTGACGAAGAAGACATGAAAGAGGTACGTGTTCTCTACGATCGAGGTCTCCGGAACGGTGTTCCGTCAATGGAGATTCTAGATGGCAAGGAAGTTTGCCGACGTGAGCCGAATCTTTCAAAAGAGATTATCGGAGCACTGTGGGTGCCTGAGTCAGGCGTTATCAATCCTTGGGAATTTACATTAGCTTTGATGGAAGTCGCGGTGCGTGAGGGCGTCGAGCTTAGGCTATGCGAGAAAGTAATCTCGCTGAAGAAACGAGACGAAGGCTATCTGGTTGAAACTGAGCGGGGAATGTACACCGCCCGCTATGTGGTCAACGCAACGGGCGTTCATAGTGACGAGGTTCACAATATGGTCGCCGAGCAGGCTTTTAACATACATCCGACGCGCGGCCAGTATTATCTGCTTGATCGCTCTATCGGCGAAGTCGTGAAATCCGTCATTTTTCAATGTCCTAGTCCTTTAGGTAAAGGAGTGCTCGTCTCCCCGACAATTCACTACAACACACTGGTCGGTCCTGACTCCGAAGTCATTGAGGATTGTGAGAATACCTCAACGACGCGTGAGGCCTTGGATGACATTGCTCGTCAGGCGAAGCGTTCAGTACCGAGCCTGCAATTGGGAAGCAATATTCGAAACTTTGCCGGTGTGCGCGCCAACAGCGATTACGGTGATTTTTACATCAAGATGTCGGCGCCTCACTTTCTTGATATCGCGGCGATCAAATCGCCGGGATTGACGTGCGCGCCGAGAATCGCGACTTATGCGATCGAGCTTCTCAGAGAGGCGGGGCTTGATTTCAAGGAAAAAGAGGCATGGGACGGTACGCGACGTGTGGTGCGATTCAAAGAAATTCCGGAAGAGGAGCGTGAGGTGTTTATTCGCGAGCACCCTCTCTACGGCCGCGTGATCTGTCGGTGCGAAACCATTACAGAAGGTGAGATTGTAGAGGCGATCCACCGTCCAATCACACCGGTCTCTCTGGACGGTATAAAACGACGTGCCGGCACTGGAATGGGCCGCTGTCAAAGCGGATTCTGCGGACCGCGCGTTCAGGAGATTCTCGCGCGCGAGACAGGAAAAGCGCCGGAAGACATTCTCCAAGATAAAGAAGGAAGTCATATCCTTATTGGCGACACCAAAGAAGGGAGGGTATGACCATGGCACGACAAGATTATGAACTCATCGTCATCGGCGCCGGCCCTGCCGGTCTTGCCGCGGCGCTTAGCGCCAAAGAACACGGTCTTTCTCGCATACTGGTGCTTGAACGAGATACGGAGCTTGGAGGCATCCTGAATCAGTGCATTCACAACGGGTTCGGCCTTCATTACTTCAACGAAGAACTGACGGGACCGGAATACGCGGGGCGTTTTATTGATCAGCTTGATGGAAGCGGGATCGAGATCGTTTGTGACACGATGGTGATCCGTTTGGAAAACAGTGACGACTGGCGCATCGTTCACGCGATGAGCGTCGAGAAAGGCTATCAACGACTTAAATGCCGAGCGGTGATTCTGGCGATGGGCTGTCGGGAACGTACGCGTTTTGCGATTCAGATTCCGGGATCGCGGCCCGCAGGTATCTTTAACGCCGGTACCGCGCAGCGTTACGTCAATATTGAAGGCAAGATGGTCGGGCGACGCGTCATTATTTTGGGATCCGGCGATATCGGGCTCATCATGGCGCGCAGGATGACGCTGGAAGGTGCGAAAGTTCTCGCCTGTGTGGAGCTTTTGCCATACTCCGGCGGTTTGAACCGAAATATCGTGCAATGTCTGCATGACTTTGATATTCCGCTTTATCTTTCCCATACGATCACGAATATCGAAGGCAAGAAACGGGTGCAGCGTGTCACAGTACAGCAAGTCGACGAGAATCGCCGTCCGATTCCTGGCACGGAAATGTATTACGACGTCGATACAGTTCTCCTTTCCGTCGGACTCATTCCTGAAAATGAGTTGAGCAGCGAAGCAGGCGTGAAAATTGATCGTCGAACGTCCGGTCCATTCGTCTATGAGAACCTTGAAACGTCGGAGAAAGGTATTTTTGCCTGCGGCAACGTTCTCCACGTGCATGACTTGGTTGACTACGTGACTGAAGAAAGCCAAGCGGCGGGAAAAGCGGCAGCGGCGTTCGTTCTTGGGGACGCTCCGGCCGACAGCGGCCATGTGATTGAGATAAAGACCGAACCCACCGTGAGCTATACCGTTCCCCAGACGGTGCGAGTAAATGAGGTGGAAAGATCTTTACGCATTTTCCTTCGCGTTAACAAAATATGGGAGGAAACGTCGTACATCGTTTTCCGCGATGGTGACAACGTGATCGCCAGATTCAAACGCGACTATATGGCGCCGGGTGAAATGGAGAATGCCAACATTCCACGTGTACTGTTGGATCGCGTCAAGGGCAACACACTGCGCGTTTTGATTGAGGAGGCATAACGATGAAAACGTTGATTTGTATTGTTTGTCCACGCGGATGCCATCTGAACATCGACGAGGAAAACGACTATAAGGTAACGGGCCACCATTGCGAAAAAGGGGAGACCTACGGAAGGAATGAGCTGCTTCATCCCGTTCGTGTCGTCACCTCTACTGTAAAAGTTAACAGTGACATTCACCCGCGCTGTCCGGTGAAAACAGATCAATCAATTCCAAAAGACGATGTGTTTCACGCTATGAAGCTTTTGGATTCTGTTCTGTTGACACCGCCCATTAGACGCGGTGATATCGTGGTTGAAAATATCGCAGACAGTGGCGCACATTTCGTAGCAACGCGTGACCTTGACACGTAGATCACATAAACATCAAGACACGCGAAAGGGAGTGCCCTTTTGCAAAGAGGCAGATGAGGCGCTTGAAAGGAGGTAGAGGGGAGACTAAAGGAAGAACCGCTCACTTTAGAACGGTTCAGCAAAAGAGAAGCGTAGTCGGACGGTCAATACCGTCATGTGCCACCGCACAATCAGAATTGAGGAGGAATCAATGGCAAAGTATGTCATGGCAATGGATGCCGGAACGACCAGCAATCGCTGTATTCTGTTTAACGAAAAAGGCGAAGTGTGTTCTGTTGCACAAAAAGAATTTACACAGATATTCCCGAAGCCGGGCTGGGT
>JGI24709J26583_10000736_pt1 | contig 27667 bp, 35 predicted proteins | sample BioPla2DNA1_FD_26583 | JGI IMG/M metagenome (IMG submission 26583) | reverse complement strand
TGAACATCCCAGGAGGTTAAGCATTGGTTGTCTGTTCCTCCGCCACAGTTCGGATTCCCGCCTGTATCTCCAACGCTTTCTTGAGTACAGGGGGCAGCTCCTTGTCTCGTTTCTTGGCCCGACGCAGTATCCCCAAACAAGCTGTCTTGCTTAAATAGTATTTCGGATGCGGTGTGTCCTGTAAAATCTGCGACAAGGAAGATTCTTTTGCGTCTTTGGGCGAGGCCCCAGTATTGAGCGTCCAATACTCTCCAAGCAAGTGAGAATTCCGGTCCCAATATGGCCCCAGCAGACAGCCATACCCCTCTCGGAGGTCGAGGTACAGAAACGGAGCTGTCTGCAATTCGGCAGGTTTCTTCAAGCACCGCCCGGAAATCCTCGCCGTTTGCGGAGCTNAAAGCTCCGGGGACATTTTCCCAGACCATGTATCGAGGTCGAACAGNGTCAATTGCCCTTCCGTTTCGTATTTCTTCATCTCTCATCTCCTTAATGATGCGAATTTGATCCATGAACAAGCCGGAGCGTTCTCCTTGAAGCCCGGCTCTTTTCCCGGCTACAGAGAGGTCCTGGCACGGACTGCCTCCGCTGATAATATCCACCGGCGGCAGCCCGGCGCCTTTTAACTTGGTAATATCGCCAACATGCAGCATCTTTGGAAAGCGCAGCTTTGTTACCTCAATGGGAAAGGCTTCGATTTCACTGGCCCACACAGGCACAATGCCCTGCCGGACGCCCGCCAGCGGAAAACCGCCGATCCCGTCAAACAGGCTGCCCAGAGTGAGCCGCGTGTTCATGGTTTTATGCTCATACCCATATGTGTACCGAAGGAGGGCGTTTCCTCCGGTTCCTGCTGTATGGGTTTGGGGTAATCTGTCATTTCAAGCTCACCGAGGTATTTCACCGCTATACCAAGCCTGTCGGCCTGTAAAATCTCACGGTGCATACCCGTGGTAATTTTATTGCCAAACACCCACAGCTCAGAGCATTTGGCGATGAGTGNCAGCCCCATACTGATTCCCATTTCCCGTTCCTCGGGATTTAATTCNGATAAGAACCTTGGGAACAGCAAGTGGGGCGCCAACGGAATAACACCGTGGCCTACNGCATAACGGCAATATTCTATGGCTTTCCGGGTGTTATATTCNATATCCCCGGCATATGGNGAAGCGATATAGACCAGCTTCATGTCATTCATTTTGCCACCGCCTTTACGATTGTTCTTGTCATGTTGACCGCTGTCTGAGCAGCGTACATAGTACTCATGAGGTTACCTCTGGTGGAGGTATCCAGTCCAAATTGACCGGCGACCCTTGGGACTTCCGAGGCTGCCAGCATTAGACCGAGCCCTAAAAGCATGTTGCTGTTAAAAACCATAAGCCCCGCAATGAGGATAGTGGACTGCAAAAAGGCGGTGAGGCATATGCCTACCACCTGCTTGCACCAGCTTACAAAACCGTCAATGTATCCGCGGGGAACACTGAACATATAAAGGCTCCCCACAGCGATTTGGATCAGCAGGATACCGCCCCGTTTCAGGTTGGCAAAAAAGACCTTNATGACGGCGTANCCCATGAGGATAACACANAATATCCCCATAATGGGGTTAAGCCCGATGCTGCCCACATTGGTGAGTGCAGCAACCGTCATGGTGCTGATCCCGCTGCCNGTAATCCCGGTGATGCCTGATGTGAAGCTGGCCTGCAGCGTTATTGCCAGCTTGTAGAGTTCCACCGGAACAATAGAAAACAGCCCCACTGCCATAAATCCTTTGATGGCGTTAAGGGCTGTGTCTTTCATACTGCCACGACCAGCCTGGTATTCAATGCTGCACTCGAAAGCCGAGACCACCAGCCCTGTTCCATACAGCGCCCACGCAAGGTAGGAAAAGAACAGAACCATAGCCTGTACCCAGCTCATTTCAAACAGTTCGGCGCCCATATTTCCCATCATGGCGAAAAATTCACCAAGGAAGCGGATGATCTGCGCATATATCCAATCCATGATCTGGCCAAGGACAATGTCAACGGCAAAATCCCAAATAAACATCCGACGCATCACTCCTTTCCCGAAAAAGAAAAAGACCTGCTTTTACACAGGCTTCATACTCGTTCTTATTCTTTATTTTAATTTACATCCTCTGACCGCCCATGGTGGTTTCGGTCTGCTCCATCTCAAGCGCCGGACAGCGGAACATGTCAAGGTAATCATTCAGGGCCTCGGAGATCTGCTTATAATCCGCCTTGCTTGGATGGTAGACATACCATTCGATGCTGTCTCCGCTGTTCCAAATGTAGGGATAGATTCCGTTTGAGAAGTTCGGATTGTTGACTGTCTTTTTACCGAGCAGGTCGGAAAATCGCAGTGTGAGAACGTCCACCGGACCGTCGTTTCTGTTGATGATGGTTGCTTTGACCGCTGTGTAGTGATCTGCCCACCCTTGAGTGATAAGCTCCATTCTGACACGAAGGTTTTCGGTGAGCTTGCCGAAACAGGCTCGACCGACATACTTTTTATCGGTCAGGTCAGTAATATATCCGGTCAGCTTTTTTAATTCCTGTTCAAAAAAATTCATATCCATTTCCTCCTACATTCCGAGAATTTGCCAGATATAGAGGGGCGCCGTAAGCATGAACACAAGGCATGCGAATAATATTGCCGGCGCCGCCCATTCAAACTGCCCATGCTTCCGGTAATCGAAATACGCCATCCCCAGCTTGGCAAAGAAAAACACCGCCAGGATCAGGTCGATGGCAGGGAACACCACCTTGTTAACTACAGTTTTAATTTGCACTGATGCCGTGTTCCATGTGCCCTCGATGGCTCCGGCTACATCGCCGGTCGGTGCGGCATAAGCTGTCATAGCGAACATACCTGTCAGGATAAGGATGGCGCAAAGGATAACCAGGAGCTTCTTTATTTTTATCATGCTTCTTTTCCACCTTTCATTTTTATTGATTAGAATAAAATAGACCGTAAAGCTGTTTTCAGCCCTGCGGTCATTTCTTTTCCGATGATGTTTTTAAGGCTTGACCGGAGCAACATGCCAGTCCGACCAAAGATTCCCGCTGATGATCACCGAGTCGGTAAGGTTCATACTGAGCATTCCCTGCGGCGTCCAGCAGTCAATGAGCCAGGTATACGGTGTGTAGCTTCCATCGGGCATCCATATAGGCGTGAAGTGGGTGCGTCTGTTATAGGTTGAATACCTGTTATTAGCGAACTCAAATTGGGAACTGTAACCACCGTAGGTTCTGTCCAACAGTCGCCAGTATGATTGGTATCGGAATTCAGGAAAATAGGTTACGGCAGTCTGCGCAGCGGTTACCGCCGTGGACTGGTTGGTACTGACATTTGTGGTAACGGTCTGGTTGATCCCATATCCGCTTTTCATTGTCTTGCCTGCTGCGGTCGGAGCCTTATCATCCGGTTTGATACTCATGGATGCCGATAAATCCGCCCGATAGGTATCATAATCAAAGTTCCACCAACCATGGTCACACCAGTATCCGGAGTCTTCACCGGTGGAATGCCATACCCAATAAGATCTCCACCACGGCCGCCAGACTCCCCATGACGCAGAGGTTTTCTCGGTGTTGGAGGGCACACTTGGCCGGGTATAGCGGTCATTGCGGTCATCAGCCACAGGATTGGGAGGATCATTGCCTGACAGATTCACGATATTTGCGGTGATAGTACTTTGGCTTGCCCTTCCACCTCCCGTAACGTTCACATTTATGGTCATGGTCTGTGGCGTGGCGGGTGTTGTCCAGCGAACCCACACAAGCTGGCTGTCACCGCTGGGGTAGTATACATTGTTCACTGTATAGATTGTACCGCCGATGGTAAAGCGTACCGACACAGGATCATCGGGGTCGGATTGACCTCTGCTGACCGTGACCGAGGTGATGACCTGGGTGTTTACCCGGTAGGTGTAGTCATAACTATCTACCTGCGGCGGCTCCGCTTCGCTAAACCGGATGATGCCAAGTCCAAGGGAGGAGATGATGTCTGCGTTGGATGCAGGGTTTGTCCGGGAACCGGGCCATGCCGGATAGCCGAGATCAGCGGTTTCGAGGAACATTGCCAGTGGCAGGTTCTTATGCGAAAGAGAAACCATCTTGCTGCGAAGTCCGCCGCTGATCTGCTGGTCATAGAGGGCGGCTTCTGTTGCGGTCACAGCAATCCTCACACTCTGGAATGTCATGTAAGCCATTGGCTCCAGCAGGATTTTATAGTTTCCGCTGATAAGGGTGTCATAATTAAATCCGGTAACATCAGCGATATATCTGATGACTAATTCATCCGTAAAATAACTTTTTATAACCTCAATATTGGTATTGCCACTACCAGAACTGATGATTCTTGGAATTGCCTGCGTGGGATTAAAATAGCTGTATTGCTGACCACTGGGAGTCAATGAGGCACCATCTCTGTAGGATATTTTACTGACTTTTCCAAAATGGGCTTGTATGTTATCGGGATGCTTGTTGGTAAAATCCACAGGTGTGGAGACCACTGCATGGTCGCTGGCTCGGACTACCGTAATCCGCACACCTTCATCTCCGCCGCTCCAAAAGTTTTCATTAGTACCGCTGCCCATCCCGCCGCCTCCGTGATCGATATTTCCTTCACCTTCAGCAAAGGCTACAGGCGGAACAAGGACAGTCAGCAGCAAGAGCAGAATAAAAAGACTACTTAAAATTCGTTTCATAAAGACCTACCTCCCTGGCAGCAAAAAACACAGCATTTCTGCTGTGTTTTTGCTGGAGTTATATATTTAATTTTAAGGGTTAATCCATGATCCCAACTTTATTTCCGGTAAGCTCATCACCCTGTTCTCCCACTGTGGTACCGGAACCCCCTGTTTCAGTCACCCATCCGAAGCCGGGAAGATAGACCTTACCGTCCTTTTTCTCACCGCCCTGGGGTTCACTATTTGCCGGAGCTGGATTATCTGGTTTTTGTACGCTGCCATGGTCAACAGCTTTGACCTTGTCAACCTTTTCGCCATCAGGATTTTTGCTCGGGTCGGTCTTTTGGCTTTCGGATGGCTCCGGCGGCTTGGTGATATCCGGTTGCAGGTCTTGCACAGGCTGGTCGGTTTGGTCCGAGGGCTTATCCGCAGGAGCCGGGTCCGGCTCGTCAAGCTGAATCACCAGCTCTTTGTCCTTTGTTTTTTCTGCTGTTTCTTCTATATTATTGATATCCGGAGTGACCTCGGTTTCAGCCAAGGTTGCCGGAGTGGATTCGTCGCCTGTCGGTATTTCTGTCTGAAAGCGGGAGGAGATTGCAAAAATCAGCCCCACGCAGATGACGCAAAGCCCGGCGATGAGAAGACTTCTCTTGGTTTTATCCTTCATATTCATCATAGAATTTGCCTCCTTTTCAGGTTTTTTTACCTCTTTATAGTTCCACACCCTACCACAGAATTTTTCAGAAGTCTACTGAATTTGTACAATAGTTAAAATACAGACATATATCTTGCCTGCAACTTGAGATTTATCCGCATGGGCGGCAGTATTTTACCCGCAAAGGATACCGGAACCTCCAGTCGGATGGTCGCATCGGCAATAAACCTTTGCGCATTTGCCGGATCGGAGGGCGCCAAAGGCGCATTCCGGACATTAACCCATAAATCATAGAGCTTAAATTCCACGGCTTCACCTGCGTATTTCACATGGTACCCGCCGTTTCTTTGAAGTCCCAGAGTTCTGTCCAGCTGTGCGTAGATATCGCCATAGCTGACACTGGCCTCCCATGAGCCGCCAAAGGGCTGGTAGCCTGCGGCATAGCCTTCCCGCACTCCGTGATACACTTCGCTATAGTTGTCGGTGACTGTCGAAATAATAGCGGACTGCACTGCGTCCCGAACACCTTGTGCGATGATATTCAGCCGCATATACTCCGTAATACAGCACATGAGCATTAAAAGCACAAGGGCTATTGCCACAGTAAGCGGAAAGGAGGCTCCCTTTCTATCCCTTATTATACCATTGATCTTTTTCATTTCCAATATACCTCGCTCTTTCCGCTGGCCTTTGCCGTCAACGTAACGGGAAACGAGCCGAAGCCGCCGAATAATCCGATTTCGGTTTGCATGGTGAGGGTCAGGGTGAATTCCTGATTGAGCTGTATGTTTCCGGTTCTCGACCAGGAAATGAGGGGATCAAGCCCTGTTTTCTCTCGCAGCACCTGTGCCCGCAGGTTGGTTTCGGAGCCGATGCGCCCGCTGATCTCCGCCTCCCGGCACAGCTCTGTTGCAAAGCTGTCCAATTGGTTTTTTGCAACATAGACGGGAAGCACCCTGACGGCAAGGGCGATGACCAGCATGGCGCAAAGCACCAATACCACCACGTCAATGTATCCCTCGCCGCTTCTGTTTTTTAGCAACCTCAGCACATCCGCACCCCCTGCTCGGGAAGCAGGAAGGCTTCATCCAGCTCATAGTCCTGCTCGGCAGCCTGTCTGTCGGAAAGCGTCCAGAGAACGTGTTCCATTTTATCCCCGTCCAAAGGAACATTGTGTTCCGACAGCCAGTGATCCCGAACAACCTCCAGCGGGTTCTGGAAGCGGAGCAGGTATTCCATTTGCTCGGTGCTGTAGCTTCCTTCACACAGCTCCTTGAATATCAGCTTAGTGGCGGCAATTTGAGCGGCTTGCTCGATGAGACTATCGGCGGGCTGGGTCTGAAGCTGCCGGATATATGCGTTGTAGTTGGCTTCCAGCTTATTACGGATCATTTTTTCGATTTCTTTTTTTGTCATGTCACAACCTCCCTTCATTAAAACATTTGGCCCAAGGACTTTATGATTTCATAGGCGATAATGGTCAGATAGGTAAAAAGGAAACACATCAGCATAACGAATGAGAATATCCGGATTTTGGGCGGTATCTTCTGCGCCCGGCTCTTAAGCCGCTGCAGCTCCAGTGCTTTAAAGTCATGAGCCAGCATCTGAAAATACACTGTGCTGTCATCCCCGCGAAGGACACCGATCAAGCCCCTGACCACATCGGAGAGCATGGGAGAATTGAGCCTTGCCTCGAACCGGGTGAGGGCTGCCTCATAGGAGGAGGACCGCATATCCGCTGTCACAATGTCCAGCTCACGGGCAAAGTACGCCCCTGCGTTTTTCTTGTAGGTTTCCAGCATAGCCAATACATCGCGGTTGCTTTTGAGGGTCTGCTCCACGGTTGCAACGAAGCGGGGCAGTTCATTTTCGATCTGCTCACGCTTTTCCCGCAGTTGTCCGTCCGCCCGGCCTGTTTCTTTAAAGTAAACCAGCAATGCCAGGAAAAAGACTATCGGAGCCAGCAGAGGAAGCAGGAACAGACAGGGGATGACGCCAAGGAGGACGGCTCCTGCCTTGACGAGGGCATATGCCGCATAAACCTCCGGGGTCATGCTGATGCCTGCGGCCTTGAGGACATTTCCCATACGATTTTTTTTGTACTCATCCATGGGGAGGTGCCTGGAGAGCTTGACCGCAAGGGACATGAGCCAAACCTCGGTGGTGTTGGCAGACTTTTTCTTGCGCTTGGCATAACTTAACATGGCCTTGGCCGTTCCCATGGTGGGCAGCTTCAGCACTTCTGATAAAATGAAAAACAGCCCTGTGGCAAACAGAGCCGCAAAGAGTAATAATGTTGTCATATCGGCTACCTCCTGTATTCGATGGGCTTTGTCAGCCGGATCACGAAAGCGGTGCTGATGAAGATAGCCGCCGCACAGACCGCCAGGATAAATTGCCCTATTATGGTGTGCATTAGGGTGTCATACCAGTTCCTGTTGAGGAAATACATAATGGGAATGTTGCCAATCACGAGGATAACCATGATAATAAATTCCTTCCTTGGCTCAAAGACCATGTATTCTAACTCCGCATTGACGATCCGCATGTCACTGAGCTTTGAAACAATGGGCGTCAGGGTGGTCTTGAGACTGCGGTCATACCGGCAGGCGGCAATGGCGTCGCACCATTCCCGGAACACCTCGTTTTCGATCCGGGACTTCATTTTTCTGAGTGCCTCGTCCACATCCGGATTGATGAGCTTGATTTGCGTAAGGAATTCTGCAAATATGCCGCGGACCGGTGGGTTTAAGTGCTGCAGGTTTTCCTCCACAGCGGTGAGGATATCCTCGCTGCGCAGATAGGCAGTGGTAATGATGGACAGCGCCGTTTCCAGCTCCGCCGAAATATTTTTCCTGTAATGAACCGCTGTGAGCTTGATGTACCAGAAAGGTAAAAGCATCAGTCCCACCGCAAGGACCGGAACGAGAAACACATTCTGCAAGAGAATTGCGGCGCTTGCGCCCATGGCGAACAAGAGCAGAGATGCCGCACAGACCATAGAAAAACGGTTGCTCCGGCCGGTCATTTTCAGAATCTCCTGTACTTCCTCAATCTCCCGGCGCAGGAAAAACGCCTTTTTACGCCGGTTCGCCTCGTTGATCTCCGCTTTGATGCTCTTGGATTTTTGGGTCAGAAAGCCAAACAATCCGTCGGTAAACTCCATGGGGGAGAGCCGAAGCAATAAAAAAGCCCCGGAAATCAGGCCCATGCAGGCAAATAATTGTAGTGCAGCCATCAGACGGCACCTCCTATCTTGAGAATTCGTTTTAAGGTGTCCTGGGGCATGCCGTTTTCGAGGAACCTTTTTTGCAGGCCCGGCGAGATGCCCTGTACCGGTCCATGCCGTCCGTCAACGATAAACCGGCCATCCTCTATGCGATTTTCCGTGATGGTATACTGGAATAATGGCCGAAAATTACGGCTTCCGTCAGGCAGAATTTCGCATTCCATGATTTCCATTATTAGCCGTTGCTTGTTTTCCAGCTGCTTGCAGAACACGATAATGGGATAGGCTTCGGTCACATATCCCATTAGGGTTTCGTCCGATATGTCCACCGCCCGTTTGCAAAGAGATACCATCCTGCGGTAGGTGGCTTCGCAGCTGTTGGAGTGGATGGTGGTCAGTACCGTAATGCCGGTACGGGCGGCTTCCTGTGCTGCGTTGGCTTCCGCGCCGCGCATCTCGCCCACCACAATAATGTCCGGATTGAACCGAAGACACATATCCAAAAGAACGATCTGGTCGATACGCTGCCGCTCGTTCTCACTGTCGCGGGTCAGGGCATGGATGACGCTGTTGATGATTCTGCCTTCCTTCTCCCGTACCAGCGCCAGCTCACGGGAGCCGTTCTCAATGGTAAAAATCCTTTTACTGTTCGGGATGGTGGTCAATAGCCAACCTGCCAGGGTGGTCTTTCCGGAGCTGGTTGCGCCGGCTACGCAGATGGAAATGCCGTAACGCAGGCACTCCGCAAGAAAGTCCAGCATCCCCGCCGTAGCCGTGCCGCCTCGGATAAAGTCTTCTTTTTTCAGGTTTTGGGGATTGACAATTCGGATGGAAGCGCTTACGCCCACGTCCTCGTCCACCAATGGCGTTTTCAGTACGGCAATACGGATATTTTTAGAAAGATGCCCTAAAATAGCGGGACTGGCGTTATCCAACACCATGCCTGACACATGGAGCATCCTGCGGACCACATTAATGGCATGTTCCGGGGAGTCAAATTGTTCCTTAAGCTTGACGGTAGAGCCGTTGCTGTACTGGATTTCAATGTCGTTCCAGGCGTTGATGTCAATTTCCTCAATGCCTGTGCCGTAGATATATTTGGTTAAAAAGCTGAACTCCGCCATCTCGGTGTAGAGGGCGTCCACCAGCTGATGCTCATTCATATTTTGAACAGCGATGCGGTGGTCCTGGATGTATTTTGCGATGTAACGCTTAACCTGTTCCTTGACTTCCTCCTTATTGCCCCCGGTGATGAGGGTAGAATACTTCGAGGAGATATGGGCCTGTACTTCCCGCAAAACAGTTCCAAAATCCTTGGAACCGGCCTCCGGGGAAAAGAACAGGTTGTGGCTGCCAACCATATTTACGGGCCGGATCATCTGCCTGGCTTCTGTCACCGGTGCGGTTTCTTCCGGGTGTTGGCATCCTTTATAATCAGACATTATGCTCATATGCCGAACACCTCCTTGCTGATTTTCTCAATCTCCTTGCGGAAGCTCCGGCTTTCCTTGAGAGCCAGATCCCGGAACAGATCCCCGGAGAGGTATTGGCTTTCCAGTTCCGCTGAATGGGGAATTTTAAACACAACACTGCCCAGAACCTGCTCAATATGTTCGCTTGCCTGCTGAGGTTTTATGTTGCTGGCTACCTTGTACTGCTTGTCGGCATCCCATTTGTTGTCCTGTAAAAGCGGGAGTTGACTGGATAGATAGCTGATGGATTTTAAATCGCAGTTTACCAACCGTAGCACAGAGTCGGCTTCCATGAGCGCCACTGCTGAAAGAATGTCTGTTGCGATAGTGCTGCCGCAGTCAATGATGATATAGGGGGCGATGTTCCGTAGGTGGTCAATCAGCTCCGCCGCCAGCTCCGGATTATATGGCGGATATGTGAACACGTTCTCGCCTTTTTGCATACCAATCAGGAGCAGATAGCTCATGTTCTTGTGGGTGACGCAGTTTTGCCTGATGAGGGTGTCTGTGATGTGAGTTGCGGCCAGAATACTGCCCAGGGACTTTTCGCACTCCAAATGGGAAGGCGGGCAGATGCAGGGCAGCATGGGTGTGGTCATATCACACAGAAGCAACGCCACATTCCGTCTCTTGTCCGCCAAATGCTTTGCCAACTTGGCACTGACGGTTGTTTTACCCGATCCGGGACTGCCCCACACGGCCAGCATCTGGATATCCTTTTCCTTCTCCAAAACCTCCGGATTATTTTCGGTATTCCGTGAAAAAAGGCTGCCTTTCATGAAATTCAACATGGTTACTCGCCTCCCTCGTTGAGAGGCAGCCCGGCATTTCCGGAAGCTTCTGTTTTTTCTTCTGCTGATTTTTCCGTTACAGCAGGATGCAGAGCCTCAAGAGTCTGGTCTTGGACCATGATAAACTTTGCGGCGTTCTCCTTGCTCCCCCGAAATACCAGGGACAGGTGCAGCTTGCCATCTGCCTCCAACTCCGCCAGAATTTTCGATTGCTCCGGGGATACCAGCAGGGTGATGGTGCTTGGAAGCTGCTTTTCATCATCCTCCGGCTGCCCGGTATCGGTGTCGTACCCACTGCTAGCGGTAACGCCAATGATCTCCACATACTTAAGCTCCGGGGGGATCACGGTGGTTCCCTGCTTTTTAAAGTCCGGAGCGATGACCGAAACGATATCGCCGGAGATGAGCTTGCCCGACAAGCCATGGGAAAAATTACGGATGGTGACCGATATGGCCTGTTTTTCCCCGGTGAGGTTGTATAGATAGGCATTTTCCGCCGCAGGTGTATCGGTGAGCTTGGTGCTTATAATATAATCGCCTGCCGTCAGAGCTGCCGTAGCATATTTGCCGATGGCATCGTCAGGATGTTTAACTACATTATCCGGCAGGTTGTAGCTGCCGACCTCCACGGTCTTTACCATTACTTTGGTGATCTGATCTCCCGCCCTGATATCCCCGGTGACACGGATAATGGTGGTTTTTTGGGAGATGCCGGCATTAAACAGCGGGGTGATAGCAAAGCAGATTAAAAGGGATAGTACAATACAGGCAATCCCAAGAACAGTGCGGTTTTTTAGAAAGTTCATTAAATGATTCCTCCTTCATATGAAATGTTTGGTATTGCTGCCTGCGGATAAAAAAATACGGGGGAATTGCACATAGGCAGTTCCCCCGCACAGGAACGGCAGCTTGTCCGGGGCGGTGAAATCAATCGCTGTAGTTGAAAAGATCGATGATCCTTTGTTTCAGGGTCGGAAGAACCGTTTCCCCAAAAAGGGCGTAAAGGCCGGCCAGCAAGAGGGCGCCGATGACCACCGCAATCAAAATGCGGATAGCCGAGTCGACAAAATTTTCACCGCTTTGAGACTTTAATAGAGCTTTTACTGTCAATGCCTTAAGGGTAATTTTATCCTTCAGTCCAAGTGCAAACTTTTTCATGGGTTTAACCTCCGATATTCTTAATTTTTTATTGAGCTTTTCGCGTGATAAAGTTTTGTATCTTATACATCACCCGCGGGAAAAACGGGCGGGCTTTACATACCGCCCATGTTCATCCCGGAATCCTGTACCGGCTCTTTAGGGGAGGTCTGCGTCATCCCTTTGTGCTGGCTCTGTGTGAGGGCCTGCTGATAAGCGTTGACGACCGCATCGTTAAACTGCTGCCTGAATTCCTTGGTGATGGGGAAGCAGATGTCTTTGTATTCACCGTTTCCCGTCTTATAGCTGGGCATAGCCGCAAACAGTCCTTTGCTGCCTTCCATGACCTTTACATTGCGGATGGCGAAGCAGTCATTCAGATTGACCGATGCAATGGCTTTCAATGATCCCTCTGGGCGGATAGAGCTAATCTTCACATCCACCTTCATAGGAGGGGTTTGTCCCGATTCCGGTGTAATGGCGGATGGGGTTTGCGTTTTCTTCATGGTATTTTTTCCTCCTTTTTCTTTGTGTACTAAAAAAACAGCCTCAGGGCTGCTTTACATGCTCATGGTCTGACCTTGCTGCTGTTCTTGTCCGGGCGGACGGAAGTCAATCTCCTTGAAGCCGAAACGGTCCACATAATGGAAGGTGCTGCTGTCCTGATCGTACAGCTCAATAATGTCCGACATGGAAAGGCTGTGGCCTTGGAAGCCGGTGGGATGGTCAAGGTTGAATTTTTCATAGATGCCGTCAAGTTCGTTGGTTTCAAGTTGGCCGTCATAGACCACCCTGTAATTCTCCGGGTCGGGTTCACCGAATTGTTTTACCAATTCATCATAACCGATGAATTTCATCATGATGTCCACATCCGGCTTTAGCTGGTGGATGCGGCAGTTTTTCAGGATGGGTGTTTCGCCGTCCATGCCGGGTTTCCCGTTTGCAAGGCGGTCATAGACGCCGTTTGTCCATTGGATTTCCATACCCTGCTTTTCAGCAAGGTATTCCTTCAGTTCTTCGCAATGGAACATGGGATCAACGATTGCCTTGCCCTTGTTCACGTACCCCGCAGTGTTTCCGTAGTAGAGAATACGCTGGTTTTTGATGCTGATACCGCTCATAGAGATGCCTCCTTTCTGTGGGTTTTCTTCTCCGGATTAACCAAAGCGATTTATCTTTACATACCCATTTTTATGCCGCCCTGCTCCTGCTCCTTTCGGTGGGATTCAACGGTTTCTCGGGATGGGTGGATCACCATACCCTGTTCCATTTCGAATACGCAGAAATCGCTGCGATCACATATCATCACCCGATGCTGGTAATCCTTCTGCATTTCGATGTAGTCCTTGACTTCTTGTTCATTGCACAGCCAAACACCGGCCGCATACCTGCCGTCCGGCAAAAAGCTGTACCCACTGTACTCCGGCTCATGGCTTTTAAGGTCAAGAGCGCCGCTGGGACGAATTTGCGAAAGGTGAAGCCGGGCGAAATCAGGCAGCAGCTCCGGCTTTAGGATGCCAAGGACATCGCTGCGGTTCCAGCGCACAAGCTCGCCGTCCGAAAGAGAAACCGCCAGAATGGAACGCCCGATGGGGTTGGGGTTGCTGCCGTTTCCTCCCTTACAGAAATACAACTGCTCACTTGGGGTTCTGCATTCCTCCGGAAGGGATGATTTCTTCAAAACAATGACTTTGTTCGCAATGGACATACCATAGCCGGTTTCAATACAATCCTCCTGTGTGAAAAGCCTTTTCTCGGTCATCAGAAACACCTCCTACTCTTTGGTATTTTCTTCAATAAGGGCGATGAGCCGTGCCGCAAGAGAAAGAAGCGTCTGCTTTTCCATGGTCTTGACAGCAGAGAAGACATACGCCTCCACCGCCTGCGGGGACTGATCGCCTACCTCAATGATGTCAACCTTTTTGGCGGTAACAACACCTTTTTGCACACCGAGCTTTATAATGTCGCCATGGTTCATTTCGGCGGCAGTCCGGAGCTGCTTGGGGATCAGGATGCGGCCTTTGTCATCCAATATTTTGTATATACCTTTAACAGCCATCTGTCATTGCCCCCTTTCGCATAACCTCCCGGACAACTTCAGGATGGATGCCCAACTCGTCAAACAGTTCCCGCAGGTCATCAGGCAGATCCTCCAGCAGATCGGACTCCAGTATCACCACGGCGCCGCTGCCGCAGATGATTTCAAGGTCACTGTCCACCGGTATCTCCGCTGCCTCCAGCAGTTCATGGGGCAGGGTAAGTTCCGGGCTTTCATCCTCTCCGCAGACCCCTTCACCGCACACTGTAAGGACAAATCCCTTAAAAGCGCCGCACCTTGAACCGGCACAGCCAATGGCACAGGTGAGCTGTACCCTATCTCCGGCAGTCAGCTCAGCTTCATGCAGGAGCTGTTTGGGAACGATGAGCCGCCCTTTTTCATCTACGGTGCTTTGAAATTCAATGCTTTTCATAAAAATTTTCCTCCTTGAACGCCCCTTCGCCGGGGCGTATTTTAATTTTGCACGGCTGCATACAGCCGGTTATTCCAGCATGCAATCCTCCAGGTCAAAAAGATTCATCTGCAGAGGCATATCCCGCATGCGTTCCGAGGTATTGTAATTGGAAATAAACAATTCCGGAAATTCACAGCCGTTGTCATACCGCTGCGCCAGGTTATTGATGCGGCTGACGGCTTCGATGTTGTAACCGGCGTACAACTCACGGATATACTCGCAGTCGTTGTAGCTAACCAGCCATTTGCCCTGGCAGCCTGCCAGGGTATCCCGCAGGCGCACATGATCTTCCTTGCGAAACTCCACTGCGTAGTGGCCTTCCGTTTCAAAATATGGAGGATCGCAATAAAAAAAGGCATGAATCCTGTCATATTGCCGGATCAATGCCTCGAAGTCCTTGTTTTCGATTACCGTACCCTTGAGTCTGCGGCTGCCCTGCCAGATCAGGTGGAAGGTCTTTCGGATGTCAAAGGGCTGGCAGCCGTAGCTGGTGCATCCGCTGCCATAGCTGTAACGGATGAGCTTGAAAAAAGCGGCGGCCCGTTTGATATCGTTCATGGCGGCGTTTTCTGTAAGAAGGGCTTTGATTTCTTCATATTGGGGCGGAAGCAGATTGTTTTGCGCCAGCTCCATTTCTTCGTGCAGGTATTCGTTGTTGAATTCATCCTTTTCCAGATATTTTTTCAGAACGAGGAATTCATCCCTGCCGTTTAAAGGAAAGAAGTTCAATTCCTTCAGCAGCGCCATAGGGCGCTCCTTGACACAGCGGAACAGGTTGGCAAGGTCAGAATTAAAGTCGTTATACACCTCCATAGGCGTGTCGGGCGGCTTTCCAAACAGCACCCAGCCGCCGCCGCCGAATACCTCGATATATCGCCCGAACTCCTTGGGCATACGCTGATAAATGAGAGGGCGCAAGACTTTTTTTCCGCCGACCCAACTGATAATGCTGTTCAATTCGTCCTCACCTCCCCGAACTGCCGATCCTGTCCATGTCGGTCCGCAGGCAGCTTCCGTCTATACTCCAGCAGATAAAACCAACACGGGGATACGGACAGCCTTCGCAGCGTGTTGTATCTTTCGGGGGAGGGAGGGTATATCTTTTCCCTGGCGGTGCGTGAGCCTCACCGTTTTCTTGTTTCTGTTGTGGTTTTTTGCTTTTATCCATCGATGGGGCCTCCTTTCCGGCAACAAAAAAAGACGCCGTCTTTTCAGATAGCGCCAGCTTATGCCTTTCTTGATTTTGTGATTGTTTTATATGTTTTTAGCTGAACTAAAAAGAGAGGCTGTATCGTCTTAAAAATACAGCCGCTCATATATTTGTTTTACTGTTGTTGAGTGGTCATCTGCGGGTCGTTTTCAAAATATTTGTCTTGCAATTTTTCACTATCCATCTCAAATTTTTTCCTTTCCTTATTTAATATCCTATGAAAAAGTGAACGCAGGCGTAGGCAAGAAAACCGGCAGCGAGGAACACAGCGAGGGGAACGCTTTTTTGCCTTGTCGCCCCTGCGTATATACAGGCGGGGGTGACCGCGAAGAAGAGGATAACCACAAGGCCGTACAGCCCGAAAGCGAAACCTAACGATGAAGTCAGCTTGATATCCCCTCCGCCTGTACCGCCCCACTTGAGGGCGATAACCAGCAGGACGATTGCCGGAAACACAAGTCCGGTGATCCTGTCAAGCAGGGGAACGTACAGGAGGTCCTGCACCCCCCGGCCTATGGTTTCACCCATGATAGTGCAGAAAATTCCCGTCACCAGTATGGTCATCCATGTCCAGTCGGGGATGATGCGCTTCCTGCCGTCGGTGATTGCAGCACAGAGGATGGGAATGGCATAAATCAGCATCATTACTGCCCTCCCGTTGCATCATCCGAGTACATGCTATCAACCACTTTCATCTGCAGGTCCCCTCCGGTGAGCCATTTTGACAGGACACCCGCTGGGGTATAAGCATCGGTGACAAGAAGCTGGATGATATAATTTTTATTGTCCGGGAACCAAATGGGGACGTACTGACGCTTATGCCCGAAGGGAGAGTCCGGGTTTTCACGGAAGGTGAACCGGCTGCCTTCCCGCAGGAGAGAGATTGCGGTTTCGTAGCGGTGCTGGGGCAGGTATACCTCCGCGGTCTGCGGCACGGTGATCAGCTCCGGCTTGTCGTAGTTGGTTTCCACCGAAGTGGTGACATTGATGGCGAAGCCGTATCCTGACTTGATGTAGCCTTGCGGCTTGGTATCATAGCCAAGGCTGGCGGTAACTTTCAGCTCCGCATAGTAGCTTTTCCACACAAAGCCGCCGTTTTCGTACCTTTGCTCCCACCATGTCAGCCTGGAGATGGCGCTGCGCTGCGGCGGCACCGGTACGGTCACGCTTTCTAAGGGCGTTTCATAGGTCACGTTTTTTATGACGGCTCGCTGGGTGAAGGTGTTATTTGCAGCGGAGGTTTCATTACCAGAAACTTGGGAGCTGATGGCCGCTATCAGAGTGATGGATTTATCCGCCTGCACATTTGGCGTATCCCATTTAACTGACACGGTGTTCCAGGTATCTCTCGCCATAACTACGGCCGTGATGCTTTTTTTGATTGCAAGCTCCGGGACTTCGAAGAGGACGGATACCTTTTCTCCCGGTGAAAAATCAAGGCTGCCTTTGTTGGATACCCTGATGGTGCTGATGACGGTCTGGTTTTCTTTATATACGCTCGGCGTAATCCGCTGAACGTCTAAGTCGTAGGAACGCTCCCTCACCATGATCTCCGCCGAGGCCTGGTTGTTGCCCATATTGAGATCGGTGTAACCGGAAGACGGTAATACCTTCGCCCATAGCCGGATAACTGCTTCTTTTTCTCCTGCCTTTCCTTTAATAAGGAAAGATTTTGTTTCATGAGGTTTGAAATCTACAGCGGATGGGATTGCCGGGATCGCGGCGCCGTCTATGGCAGCCTGCAGGTTCACCTTTGAAAGCGATTTAGCGGTATTGTTGGTATAGTATACGGTGAAGCTGTATTCCTCCTGCGTATAAACCTCCGGAGGATGGGACAGGTTTACCCAAAGGTCACACAGGTGTGACGGATTGTCTAGCTCATCCGGGTCATCCGGATTTCCGGGGTCCTTGGGATCGTCAGGGTCACCGGAGTCGTTTGGGTCACTTGGGTCACTTGGGTCATCGGGGTCATTGGGGTCTCCGGGATCGTCAGGATTATCCGGGTCATCCGGATTGTCGGCGGGCTTTTCCACCACCGTGATTTTGGTCATGGCGGTATTATTTAACGGGTTTTCATCCGAAAAACCTTCGGGCGCTTCCACATTAGCCCATAGGAGATAGACATCACCTGCGCTTCCTGCCGTGCCTGACAGCGTATATAATTTTATTTCCTGTGGTTTTAAGCTGATAGATTTCGGAAGTTGCGACAGGATATCCCCGTTATTTTTTGCCTGTATGAGTACAGCGTTCAAATTGACAGTAGAGTGGTTGGTGAAGCGGACAGTATAACTATAATCCTCATCCGCGAATACAGTGGGCGGTGCGAGGATATTGGCCGACAGGTCGCAGAGATCCGGTAAGTCGGGCGGGTCATCCGGGGGATTGCCGGGATCATCCGGATTGCCAGGATTGTCAGCGGGGTCGGGCGTTGGCTCCGGCTCGGGATCGATCACCCGGATGGCCACGGTGGCGGTATTATTATCCGGATTTTTATCGATCACGCCTTTCGGTATACCGATGTGCGCCCACAGACGGATTTCATCGGCTGTGGTATCGGCTGTGCGCTTGATTTCATAGGTTTTGCTTTCATTGGGTGAAAAATCCTGTATGCCGGGAATTTCCTTGATCCGGGCCTCGTCAACCTTGCCCTCCATCGGCACCTCAAAGACCGGCTGGCCTCCGGCGTTGGTGTAGGTCACGGTAAAGGAATAATCATCCCCCCGGCAGACGGTTTGCGGCGCCTTGATGCTTACCAAGAGGTCGTTGCCGTCCAGCTTCTTGAATTTAAAGAAGAAGTCCGCCGCAGGGATTCGGGTGTTGATCTTTTGGGTGATCTTGGTTTGGGCTTTGTTTTCGCCGTCTGGATACTCCGCCGTATCCGGCGTATAGTCCCATTCCAGACCGGCATATATAAAGTTGCGCGACAGGGATATGTCATCCTTCGTGAAGGTGACGCTGGTGGTCTGGTAGGGGTAGAGGTATTCCGGCACACCCTTGTCCTGCGCCGGAATTTCACCATAAATCTCTTGCTTTTTTTCATCGCACCAGGTTGCGTCTACGAAAATCCGAACGGGCGCCTGATAGGAAAGGGCCGTGAACCGCATGCTTTCAAAGGCCGTATAGCATTTGGGCGTCCAGCCGAAGCTTGTGGTCAGGCTGTCAAAATCCTCCCTGGTGTCATAGGTGCTGATCAATTTGCCGGTGGCGTAATTATATACCTCCACCACCAAACTGCCTTTTAAGGTGTACGTCTTGCCGTCGCTCTTGCCGATCAGTCCGGCAATCCGTTCCTTTTCGCTGTCGGCAACGGTATTTGCGTTTTTAAGACGGATGTACTGCGGAGCGGGAAAGGATTTTATTTGTTCCCCGCCGTCATAGGCTTCCGTCAGGAGCATCCCCACCGTGCGGTAGCGGATGTCATATGTAGCCCGTACCTGAAACACCACATTTGCGGTGATGGTCAAGACGGCGCCGTTGTCTGTGGAGGCGGTGATGGTATAAGCCCCGCAAGCCTCCTTGTTTTCAATGCGCAGTACATATTCTGCGGGAATCTCCCGCACCTGTCCGTTAAATTCCAACTGGGCGTCGGTGAGAGTGCCTGTTGTGGCTGTGGCGCTGATTGCAATTTCCGCAGGAAAATTTTCTATCGCAACCACGCCGCTTTCGTTTTTTAAGCTGTTTACCGGGGAACGCACTTCAAGCCCGATATCGCTGCCGGACAGGGCGAATGCTTTTGCCGACAGGAGCAAACAGCAGATGAAAACCATGGGAATGGCAATTAATATTTTCCGTTTCATGGGGAACCTCCTTCGTCGATTCTTGCATTTGCGCTGGTTAGGTTAAAGGGCAGCCGCACTTCTCCCGTGAGAAAGGAAAAAATGCTGCGTGTTTTCAAATATCCTTTCAGGACGAGCCGCGGCGGGTCATCGGTTGCGGTGAGGCTTTCGATCTCAAGGGCATACACCCATTGCCCCTCGTCGGAATATTTGTTCAGGTCCTGGTCCAGCTTCACACTTTCATAGAGATATTCATAGAGCTTTTCCTGTGCAAGGACGCTATCCATCCTGGCGTACCTGTCCCGCCTGTACTCGTCGAGCATGGCGTACTCTACGGAAGAGTCCATCCCGCGGCGAAGGACATAGTCTATTTGCTGATACATCGTGTCCATGCGGTAATATTCAATGACCATGGCGGTGAGGGTGAAGATAACAAAGACGATGATGAAAACAAAGATCAGCCCGTCGCCATGCTTGCTTTTCAAAATGGTTAATGCTTTGTTCAAAGGTTTTTCCTCCTTTTCTGATCGGATAGACTCACTCCAGCAGCTTCCAATATTTCTCCGACATGCCCGTGATGCGCACCTCCATGGGTATGCCGATCTGGAGCGGCGGTGAGGAGGAAGGGCTAAATACCGTAAAAGAATGGTTGTATTTCAGTCGTACAGTAAAGGTTTCCCTTAACTGGATTCTTTGCTGGCCATCACAGTAAGTGACGTCCTCAATGGTTATGGTTGGAGACAGGCCCGTCTGTTCTTTGAGCCTGAAAAAAACATCATACACGTTGTCGGAGATCTGCCCATCCAGTTCAATAACCCGGACGATTCTTCCGCACATATGGTTAAGATTTAAGTAGACGGTGAAGATGCTTAAAAAAGAAAGCACCGTCGCCATCAGCGTAATCACTATGATGAATTTGATCATCAGTTCAAAATATGTGCTGCCGGCTCTGCCTGATAGCACCTGTTTTAAAGGAAAGGGGGGAGAAAATCTCCCCCCCGGTTTCCGGCGCTGTTTGTTCATTTTCTTTTACACCCCCTGGTCGGCGGTGTTGTTTCACAGCCGCCGTATATTGATTTAGCTCAAGAGTCCCGTGATTTTCGTTACGATGCTATCCCAGATATCGCTGATGGAGCCCTGATAGAGGGTCAGGAACACGGCTCCGACCACAACCACAACCAACACCACGATGAGCCATCCGGTCATCTGGTCGCCGCTTCTATTGACTAATGCATTTCTTGCCTTTACTGTGGTATTTGCCATTTTGTTTTTCAAAGTTTTTAACATGATAACATCCTCCGTTAATTTAATTTTGGTTTGATTTTTTGGGGAAAAGAAAAAGGGAGGAACGTATCCCTCCCTCCGGACCGGCTCTCACTTTAGCTGAGAAGCCCTGTGATTTTGGTCACGATATTATTCCAAATATCGCTGATGGAGCCTTGGTACAGGGTCAAAAAAACCGCGCCTACCACGACGACTACAAGCACCACGATGAGCCATCCGGTCATCTGGTCGCCGGATTTGCCTGTCAGCATGTTTCCGGTGCGCTTAAGAGCGTTTGCAATCCGATTCCTCATGGAAAATTTCCTCCTTTCCCGCATGCTTTGAGTTGCCATTTTGCTGTTTTGCATGTGTAACCTCCTGATTTTTATTTGAAAAGGGTTTTATCCCTATTTCACATTAATTAAAAAAGGCCCCCTGCCGATTTGATGAGGTGGGAGCCGATGACGTATAAAAGACTGGCGAGTGTCACAACCACTAATGGAATGGAAGCGATCTTTATCTTGCCGGGAAGTCTGTTCAGGTTTTTCCGCAGGGCCTCCCGCGCCTTGATGTCCATATCCTTTGCAAGGTAATGTAAGGCTTCCGCTTGGTGTTCACCACGATACAAGCCAATCAGGGCGTTGGTTAAAAAAGAAACCTCCACCAGGCCAACACGTTCATTAAAATTTCTTAGTGCGGTTTCGATATCTTTGGCCTTCATGTCAAGGATCAGGACTGCAATATCGTAATAGAAGACTTCGCTTGAGACTTTTAAATAATCTTCAAACACCTGTATCAAGTCCACCTGCACCACCGTCCTGTCGCTGTGGCCCTGGATATCGTCCAGCTTATAAAGGATGGACCGGACGAAGGATGGCAGTTCTATTTCGATGAGCCTCTTTTTTTCCTTCAGGGTATCCTTCAAATCAGTCATGAAATGAAAGTATACGATGAGGGTAAAAATAAGGGTGACAGGCGCTATGTTCGGCATTCCTACGGCCAAAAGCAAAAGCGAAAGGGGCAGCGTAAAAGCGGCGCAGATGATGGCCCGTGCGTAATATTCCCGCGGCGTCAGGTCAAGCCCCCCGCGTTTTAGCATTGCGGCCATCTTCATTTCCTTCTCCAGATCCAGCCTGATCCATCGAGAGGCAGGTTTCACCAGGGGCATGACGAATTTTCGAAGCAGCTTCGCACCCAGGTTTTCCTTTTTCGCCTGTAAGTTTTTAAGGTTTCTTTTCATGCTGTGCTTGGGGATTTTTAATATCTGCCTGCACATCAAAAATCCTGCTACGGTGAGCAGGACGAAAATGACAATTTGATAAAACAAGGCAAGACCTCCTATCTGCTTGATGGATTCTATTTTCCTACCGGTTGACCGGCTTAGTAATTTTTAAGACATAGAACGAGGTTCCGAGGGCAGTGATCATCATCACGACAATGAGGGCTTTCCCTATAAAGGTTCCTGTGAGCAGGACAAACCACTCCGCGTTGGAAAAGCGCATTAATGGGATAACGGAAAACATCATAGCCGCCGTCATCAGGTAATCCCGCCATACCCTGACCATCATGCCGTCATGCTCTATTTGCATGGTTTTGGCATCATTCATACTTTTAATGATCGGGAAGAGCGCAAACTTTAAACGCCGGTCGTGGTGGCACAGGATCAGCATTTTAACCCATTCCTCGAAATACCTGTTTTTCACCTTAGCCGCAAGCCGGTATAAGCCATGCTCGATGTTTGGATTGATGAGCTTGATTTCGGTGATGAATTCGTCAAAGGTCGTTGGATTTCTCAGATGTACGGGGATATACCGGTTCCGCTCCTGTACGTAACTTTCAAAGGCTTTGATCAGGTCATCGCAGGCGGTGTATGCGTTGGTGATGACCGACATGGTATTTTCCAAGCCTTCTATTTCTTCTCTCGCTGTTTTTGCGCTTCGTATGTTTAAATAAAAGTAGGGCGCCGGGATAAAGCACACAGCGGCAATTAGCGCAAGGCCGGCGTTGTCAAAGAGCAGGACGCCCCCCAGGAAGCCGCCCACAACCGAGGAGGCAACCGTAATCATAAATTTCTTGAGGGTGTACCCGGTCTGCCGGAACAATGTTGTAAACCGGATGACAATCCTCTCGGTGATTTTCAGCTTTCCACCCGCGATATACAGCCGCCGCTGTTTCAATGGATTCTTTTCCGCCTCAAAAGGATTGATCTTCAGCAAAAGAAAAAGCGCCAGCATAACGAGGAGAAAGATAAAAGCAAGGGATATCTGTATCGTGTTCATAGGCTATTTCCTTTCAAATTTTAAACTCGTTTCCCACGTACTTGCGGATTTCTTTTAGTTCAACCCCGTTGATCAGGAGCTTCTCGGCAAGGGCATGGGATACATTTCCCATGCGTTTGTGGCTGCCGGCCACCTTGGTGATCCTTCCGGCTTCATCCTTTTCATAATGATCCACCGCAAATTTATACAGGGTGTTGCCGACCACCTCGCCATTTTTGACACCTGTCGCTTCATAAATTTCCATGTATTTTCTGGAGCCATCGGGAAGCTGCATTTTGTAAAGCATCAGCGGGAAGGCTTCCACAATGTTTTTTAACAAGCGTTCCTCCGACAACGAAGTACCAGCTTCCAGGCACATGGTGAGGATTCTCTCATATGCCGTCCTTGCACTATTAGCATGTAATGTGCTTATGACCGTGTGGCCGGTGCGCCCGGCCTCCTGGACGGTGAGGGCCTCCTTTCCCCGCATTTCAGCGGGGACGAGAACAGAAGGATGCAAGCGCAGGGAGAGCTTCAGTAAATCCAGCATGGTTACGGCGTTAGGTTCTTCCTTAGTTAGCAAATGAACAACGTCATTGATCATCACGCCGTTTTCATCAACCTTTACCAGTGAAAGCTCTCTCGTATCCTCAATCGTCACGATTCTTTTGTCATCGGAAATACAACCGAGGATGTATCCCATATCCGAGGTTTTCCCGCTTCCCGTCGCGCCCGCTATCGCCAATGAGATTCCATTGTTGACGCATAGAATGAGGAAATCCAGTTCCTCTGCCGTTGCGGTCCCCCATGAGATGAGGTTTTCTCTGGTGATGAAGGATGGTTTTTGTTTTCTTACGGAAGCAATCGCACCCGTATCAGCATCGGTGCAGGGGGCAATTGCGCCCGACATGCGGATGCCTTTTGAGATATAGCTGTCGCCGACAGGCTTTGAGCCATCCAGGATCACATTGCCGAACCTGCTCATCTTTTTAGCGATATTGGCGCATGCCTCGGGATCGCTGAAGGTAACCGGGAGCCTGATTTTTTTGTCCCTGTATAAAACCCATATCCCGTTGTAGCCGTTCACGTTGATTTCTTCAACAGCACCGTCTTTCAGGTAATCCGAGAGGATGCCCATGTTGGCCATGTCATTATAGACCCTGTCGACCAGCTCCGAGATGTTTTGAACACCCTTTGCCACTATCCGTTCCCGATTCAGGTATTGCATGATCAGGCCTTTCAATTTTGATTCCGCTTCCGAGGAGTAGAGCACCTGTGCCAGCTCGGTGGAGTGGTTTTTAGATATGATCTTCTGCAATTTGTCCAGGATATCACTGTAATCCTGGGCTTCCATGCTGTTTTCCCCGCTGTCGGTACGGCGCTTATTGGCTTTGTAGATCAGCTCGTTGACTGAATATCTGTTGTTCATTTTTTCATCCCCCCGCAGATTTCATTTGCGATTTGCTCCAGCACTTTGGCGTATCCTCTGCAGGGCCTGTCGCTGCTGAGATAAATGGGAGTTCCGGCATTTTCAAGCTCCGGCGCACATTTGACATAGGGGAGTTCATAGGGAAAGTTCATCTCCATCATGCCTTTGAAGGTTTTTGCGTCAAACTCACCGTTAGGCTCCCGGAGGATACTGACTTGCTTTTCCGCAATGTGAAGTTCTTTTATGAAGTCCTCCATGCCCTTGAGCCACATCTGAGCCGCGATGGACGGTTTGTAGAGGGTATATATCTTTTCTGCCAGCCAGAGTCCCGCATCGGATACCGGGTTATTGATGTATCCGGCGCCATCGACAATGAGGATGTCGAATACTAAAGAGGCGTCCGTCATCAATCGCTCCACGCTTTGAAGAGATATGCTGTCACAGAGGAGTCCCGTGTAGTGGTTGGGCGCCGACAAAAAGAACACGTTTTTGCTTTCCCCGTACTCCGAGAATTTCTCACCAACATTGGGGTTATCATCGTTCAGCGCCCGGAACAATCCCTTTTCCGGCTGGACACTCTGTCCATAAAATATTTGCAGATTGCCGTAGGTCAGGTTGGAGGATATGACTCCGATGAGATAGTCATGGCTTGCCAGCGCACAGGCAAGGCTTGCCGCAAAGGTGCTTTTCCCGCTGCCGCTGTCTCCCCAAACCGAAATGATTTTACCGCTCATGGCGTGATCCCCCTTTGCATAAAGATCAGGTGCAGCTTGCCGGTGTATTCGGCTTCGACAAGCCGGGCAGCCTGCGCTTCCGTGACGATCAAGGTCACGGCCTTGGGGATGGGATCGCCGGAGGGCTGGCCTTCCGCCTGCTGCTCACGAACCTCGGCGGTGCTTTGGGTGCGGGCGTTGTCCACGCCATATACTTCAAGGTCTTTCAACTCAGGGTATAAGGTGACCCTTGAGACGGCGCTTTGGTTTTCATATCCTTCCGTGTTCTGATTGGCGAAGACGGCTACGGTTACCCGGTCGCCGCTTTTAAGATGAGAGGAAAGCCCCGCGGCGATGCTGGGCACGGTGATGGAGACCAACCGCTTATCCTCTTTCACAATACGATCTAGTTTTTCGTTGGCGATATAGTCGCCGAGCTTTTGGGGAAACAGGAAATCTCCCGCCGCGATATTGGTCTGCGCTATCTTGCCGATGACGAGTGTCTTGTCATTGATGATGTCGTTGGGCAAGCCGAAGTTTCCAACCTCTGCCGAAGCCAGATGCTTCTCCTGTATTTCCATACCTGTCGGAATGTCCTCCGCAGCCCGAAGCACCATTGTTGTTATGCTCTTATCCTCATAAAACTTTGGCAGGAGGATAAAGGCAATCGCTCCTGCCAGGACAATGCACACGGCGCTTAAGAATATACGGTTTTTCAATAGCTTCAATTTAGATCATCACTCCTTTTTTGGCTGCATAAAAAAAGCGACTCTTAAGTTCAAAACCAAAAAGGCGCTACATAAATTTCTGTCCCTGGTCGGGATGCAGGATTGTGAAGTCGGAGTCCTGCAGGGCTGTCACCTCGTCACTGTTGATAAAATCCGGCTGCGATTTGATCCATTCCAGATCTTCATCGCTGGCGGGTTCGCTCTCGCCTTCGCCGTAACTGTAAGAAGTTATTTTGACATCGATATAGTCCGAGCTGCCGCAGTCCTCCAAAAGCTCCTGATAAAGATCGGAGCTTTCCACATCCTCACGGTCGGGGATGCCGCCCATCAGACCGCTGTCGCTGATGCCCGTGTTGGTTTCAAATTCAATCAAGGAAAAAACTTTGCTCATTTTACATGCCTCCCATCGTTTGGGAACCGTATCCGAGGTCAGATTTTTCGTTTTGCTTCAGCTCCTGCTCAGACTTAAGAAAATATTTATCGCTGTCCCAAAAACTGACATAGATTTCTCCGTCCGGCGTTTTGATGGGGCGCTGCTCGAAACCCTCTCCATAGCCGTCTGAATTTTGACCGCATACATAATCCATAAGCGCAGTGGTTTCCTCTCCGGAAAGTGTCTTTTTAAGCCCTGCCGTCATGACTCCCCACAACTCGCCATCGACAACCTCTACTGACGGGTACAGGCTATACACCTTATCTTTTAGTGCCTCGTCATGGATGTACTCAGCGAGGCCGCGGTCATTTTCGAAGTGACGGTTTTCCTTGGCGATCGCAGCAAGGATTTGATTCTCATATGCAACTGCTTCCCTCGGGGAAACATCCTCCTGTTCATCCTCCATACAGTCATACTGAGGATAACTGATGATTTTCAAAGGGAAAAATATGCGCATCGTTTGTTCTTTTTCTGAAATGGCTTGAGCAGAAATTTCACTGTCTCTTACCACATAGCCGAGACTGGTATATGCTCCGCCATGATTTGATTCATATTCTGCAGCCACCCGTTCATAATCCAGGTAAGGCCATGCGCTTTCATGAATATCAACATCGCCGCTTTCCACCAGATAAATCCCCAGTTCTTTCGAAGTGGTGACACCCGGAAATAATTCATAGCTTTGCAGATTTTTCGCAATCCTTATGATATCTTCAATTCCATTCACTGATTCCATATCCAGTGCGCCGGAGAAGATGACCGCATCCCTGTCGGACATTTTATTAATTACCGTTGCCAGAGAATCCAATTGCTTAAGTGAATCATGTTCTTGAACGTATTTTTTCAGGTTGGGAACGGAAGATATGGTTGCCGATATACGGGTATCCAGATTCTCCGAGTCAATGCTATCCAGTACAACATAGGCTTCACCCATCTCTGCGGGGGACGTAGGTAAGTCAAGCCAGACACCTTTTCCTTGGTCACCTCTTGTTAGGTATATTTTTAACATGTTGATTCCTCCATTCATTTTTATTGAATCCTTAAAAAAGGGCATAAAAAAACAGGCGTATCTTCGCCATGAAAACACGCCCGCTTATTTTATTAAAATTTCTTATTTAATTGTTTACGAGGGTTCAAGTACCCTGGGGTTATCGAAAAAAGCCGATTTCATCCTTGATTTTAAAGAGTAAAAAACAGGGGTCATTACCCCCTGAAAATGCTGATACCATGCGGCTTTGACCGCATGGCATCTTTTTTGACCTAAAATGATGGCGGAGAAGCGGGGATTCGAACCCCGGCGCCAGTTACCCGACCTAACGGTTTAGCAAACCGTCCCCTTCGACCTGCTTGGGTACTTCTCCATAATTTAT
>JGI24709J26583_10000735_pt1 | contig 27679 bp, 30 predicted proteins | sample BioPla2DNA1_FD_26583 | JGI IMG/M metagenome (IMG submission 26583) | reverse complement strand
CCCTTGATTTTATCATGCGGTTACGCATAGTCTTTTTCTTTGTAACAAGTATGCGCTTCTTAGCAGACTTTATGTTTGCCATATACATTCACCTCCATCCTATACTGTCGTCAAACAGCGTAGGTGATGATACCACATTTTATATTATTGCGCAAGCATTTGCGTGAAAAACATCAAACGATGCTGTAGAGAAGTCAAACATTTGTAACACAGACCCCTTTTATAAACAAATACATTGATTAAGCAAAGTAAATACTAATAAAAACTTTTCTGTTCCTTACAAAGCCTATTATTTCGATTGGTTTGCCTACAAGCGCAGGCACAATATTCAGCCGAATTACTTTGTGATACTTGATTTGCCTTTCTTATAAGCCACATGGGCAGTTCGCTCACAAGTATAATAAGCAATATCATAACAAGCGCATAGGCATATATATCTTGATATTCGTTGAAATAGCTGCTGCTGTGCACGGCTTTTCCAAGTGAGTTTCTAGTCTGCACCAGATACTCGGTTGAAACCGTAAGCTTTATTCCCATGCCTACGGCATTTATATAAGCCTGCTTTAGATATCCCGCCATTAGGGGCAGATATACATGCATAAGTATGCTAAAGTTAAAATTACTGTTCATGCGGTATACATCTACCAATTCCCCGTCTATGCGCCTAGCGCCTTCACAGGTGGCTTCGCTTATCACGGGTATCAGCACAAGCGAAGGCGCTATAACAGGCACATATTTATACTTTGCAACAACCATTATTATTACAATAAGCACTATCATAGGTATGGAGCGAAGCATAATGGTAAGCGGCTTAAAAAGGTTGCGTACAAAATCACTCATTCCCTGCGCTAAACCTATGCTTATGCCTATAAGTGTTGATATAGCCATAGACATTATAAGGTGCCTAAGCGTTGTCCATATAAGCGTATATGTGCGCCCTGTAGTAAGCAGCCGAATAAAGGCTTTTAGTATCTCCCAAACGCTGGGGAATACAAGCGCATCGCCTTTTATATATCCCCCTGTTTGTATTAGGCAGCCTATTAGAACGATGCCAAGGGAAAAAGCAGATATATCTCTTGCTTTATTTTGCCCCATAGTAGAAATCGTCCGCAGGTACAGCGCCGCCGAATTGCTTTAAATCTATATTGGCNGTGATTTCAATCTGCTCACGGGCATCAAGCGCGCTCATATAGCGGATTGTACAGTTCGGTATAGCGCTCATAGCTACTTTTTTGTTGGGGAGTATTTCCATTTCAGCGGCAGCCTCTGCCACTGCAGGTATATCGCTAACGCATTTCCCGCAGGATTCCTTAACCTTTTCAAGGTAGTCTTCCACTACATCGGGATAATGTTCTATAGTTTCCGCATTCACAAAAAGCCCTGCCTGCGTAAAACCGTCATGACCGGTGGCAGCCTTGTAAAGTTCGTTTACAGAATAGGCAGTTATCCTATCATTTTTGGTGCGGGCAGCGGTTAGCGCTGGTTCGGCGGTTAGCACTATGCTTTCTGCATCGGATAACAGCAATTTCTGTGTATTTGAAGCGCCTGCAAGATATTCTATATTGGCGGGTTCTATGCCATTTTCAACCAAAACAAACTTTGTTATGGAAGAATTGATTGTCTTTTCACCAAACATAGTGATTTCTGCACCATTTATATCATCCAGAGTGAAGTTTTCCCTCTGCGAAGCTATAAACAGGTTGCCCCAGGCAACCACAGCCGCAAGCTTGTAGTTGGATTTGCCCATCTTGTAGAGCTTAGCGCCGGCATTTAAGGGGGCGATTATAAAATCCGCCGTGCCGTTAGAAAATTCTGCGGTTATTGTTTCAGCCGTAAGGTAAGTATAGTTTTCCGGCGCCTGCACAGCCAGCGTTACAAGCGCAAGCCCGGGTGCGCCGCTAGGCGAAGAAACCTTTACTACATATTCCTCAGTATATGCCATAGCGGATACGCTGATTATGCTTAGTATAACAATAAGGGTAAGAACTAGAGAGCGAAATCTTTTCATGTTTTTATCTCCTTTTTTAAAATTCGCGGCGCAAGTTAGCCACCCCTAACATTTTAGTACAACAATATAATTCTGTCAATGGTAAATTGGGAATATATCAAAGCCTTAAGAGCAAAATGCTACCGCATTTAACTTGACAATATGTGCGATAAACCTTATCCTTATATGTGAAAAGGCACGAAAAGTGCTAAAAAGGAAAGGTGTGTAATTATTATGAATGATTTTACCTGCATAGTAGATGTAAAAGCAAGAGAGATTTTAGATTCCCGCGGCAACCCCACGGTTGAAGTAGATGTTACGCTTGCCGGCGGCGTAATGGGCAGGGCGGCTGTGCCAAGCGGCGCATCAACAGGAACAAGAGAAGCGCTTGAGCTGCGCGATGGCGAAATGGACCGCTACCTTGGTAAAGGCGTGCTTAAGGCAGTTGAAAATGTAAATGAGCGCATTGCGCCCGAACTAATCGGCATGGACGCACTTAGACAGCGTGAAATAGACGAACTTATGATAGAGCTTGACGGCACCGAAAATAAGAGCGATTTTGGCGCAAACGCAATGCTGGGCGTAAGCATGGCGGTTGCAGTTGCAGCTGCAAATGCAGTTGAACTCCCCCTCTACCGCTACCTTGGCGGCATAAGGGCAGAAGAGTTCCCCGTACCCATGATGAATGTACTTAACGGCGGCGAACATGCCGACAACAATGTAGACCTTCAAGAGTTTATGATTATGCCGATTGGCGCCGACACTTTCTCCGATGCGCTTCAGATGGGCGCCGAAACCTACCATACACTAAAGAAACTGCTTAAGGAAAAAGGTCTGTCAACTGCAGTTGGCGATGAAGGCGGCTTTGCTCCCAACCTTAAGAGCAACGAAGAAGCGCTTGTACTGCTTGTTGAAGCCATAGAAAAAGCGGGTTATGAGCCGGGCGAAGATATATCCATAGCCATAGACGCCGCCGCAAGCGAATTCTATAAGGACGGCAAATACTTTATAGAGGGCGATGAAAACGGCAGGACAAGCTCCGACATGGTAGAAATCTATCGCCAGTGGTGCGACAAATATCCCATCATCTCCATAGAAGACGGCCTTGATGAGAGCGATTGGGACGGCTGGGAAGAGCTTACAGAAGTTTTAGGCGATGATATACAGCTCGTAGGCGATGACCTTTTCGTTACAAACGCAGCAATACTTGCTGAAGGCATAGAAAAAGGCATTGCAAACTCCATACTTATTAAGCTAAACCAGATAGGCACCGTAACCGAAACCTTGGATACAATCCGCTTAGCGCAGGAAAACGGCTATACCACCGTTATTTCCCACAGGTCTGGCGAAACTGAGGACAGCTTCATAGCAGACCTTGCCGTTGCAGTAAATGCAGGACAGATTAAGACCGGCGCCCCCGCAAGGAGTGAGCGTGTCGCCAAGTTCAACCGCCTGCTTAGGATAGAGGAAGAACTTGAAATTTGCTAATAAGCGATAGGCATACATATACAATATTACAGCTTCGGGCGCTTTATGTACCCGAAGCTTTTTTATACCGTAAGTTGGTGTTATAATGCGCTTGAGGTGTTAAAATATGAGTGTTGATAATCTACTAATAACCGAAAGCCCTGTTGGCAGCATTTTGATAATAGCTGAAGACGGCTTTATTATTGGGCTTGATTTTGCTCAAGATAATTACGAGTGTGAACATACAATAAAGCTAAACGATATAAGCGGTCATTATCAACAACCTGTATTAAAACAGGCGCATGAATGGCTTTACGCTTATTTTAGCGGCAATGTGCAGGAAACACCCCCGCTCAAGTTGCAAGGTACGGATTTTAGAATGAGTGTATGGGAGCTTATAAAAGAAATACCTTACGGAAAAACTAAAAGCTATGGAGAGCTTGCAAAAATATTAGCCAAAAAAAGAGGCGGCGCAATGTCCGCAAGGGCTGTTGGAGGCGCCGCAGGAAAGAACCCCATAGCTATTATGGTACCCTGCCATAGGTTAGTTGGCGCAAACGGCAAGCTGGTAGGCTTTGGCGGGGGCATTGAAAAGAAGAAAATACTGCTTGAAATTGAAAGGGAGTATTCCGCGCATTTGTAGTTTTTATCAAGTAGTGAAAATATTGCAGTAAAATATAGCGAAAATTCGCCATAAGATTTGGAGCATATGTATAATTATATATTGATTTCTTGCGCTGCAGCAATGTGAGCTTAAATAAACGATCTTATGACTGCGTTCCCTAAGCTATGGCAGGATAAATAGAATCGCAGAAAAACTGACATGACAGAGGATGTGCTCCTCTGTTATGTTTTATAGACTTACCATATTGCAGTTTTCACTGTACAAGATAAAGTGAGCCATCCGCCAAATAAGCCACAGATACTTCAAGCAAGCTATGCGAGTGCATAAGTCAACTATGACNAATTGATGAACGCAAACACGAGCATCATTAAGATACAATAATGTAAGTTTTCATCTACAATGCTAATGTTAACTGTCCCCAAGACGGTAGTCAAACACACATTGCTTTCTAGCCCAATTCCTTATTAAACCTTCTGCACGCTTCTACAATGCCTTCAGGCTGACCAAAGATGTTATGGAGCGTGCCGACAATCACATCAACGCCAATCTCTTTGCACTTATGCCCCTTTTCAAAATCTACACCGCCATCTACATTGATAAGAAAATCGTATTTATGCTTCGTGCGAAGTTCCGCAAGCTCTACCAGCCGCTCAAGCCCGCCTTCCAAAAAAGGCTGACCCGCAAAGCCCGGCTCTACTGTCATCAATGTCACCATATCTACATACTCAACAAAGGGCTCAATATGATCAATCCTCTGGCTGGGGTTAATAATAATCCCAGGCTTCATACCTGCCTTTCGTATTTCAGAAATGATGCGGCGAATAAACTTCGTAGAATCGGTATGGAATGACAGATAATCAGTCCCAGCGTCCGCGAGGCGCTGAATATAGTCGGATGGATTGGTCACCATTATGTGCACATCCATTAACACCTTAGGATAAGCTGCGCTTAATTCGGATATTAACTTAATGGGCATACATAGGTTAGGAACATAATGACCGTCCATCAGATCAATATGAAACATGGAAGTTCCTCCCTCAACGAGGGCATCCAACTCCTCTTTCATACGCAGAAAGCTGACATTGATAATGGATGCTGAATTTAACATTTTTGATGCTCCTTTATTAATTTCATATAGAGTGCCCTTCGGCATGTAAAGCTGCTTCCATAGTTGCACGTTCCGCCATCTGTTCGCTATAACGTTGAATGAGCAACGCTACCAATAGAATCGCACCGGTGATGACATCCTTCCAATATGGGCTGATGGTTCCGTGCAGATTGATGATGTTACTAATAAGCTGTAAGAAGATTGCGCCAAAGAAAATGCCGACGATTTTTCCTTCTCCGCCTTTGACGCTTGTACCGCCAATGATAATGGCAGCCATAATTGTCATTTCCCATCCAATAAAAGAGGTAGGCTGTCCAGCGTTGATATGTCCGCTGAGTATAACGCCAGACAGACCTGCGGTTAACCCGCTCATGAGGAATACCAAAATCTTCGTCCGATCAACACGTATGCCCATCATAGCTGCAGCTTCTTCATTGCCGCCAATAGCGTATACAGAGCGTCCAAAGTGCGTATACTCAAGAACAACCATCAATACCAATATCATAGCAACAAAGAGAATCGCAGGTACTGGTATCATGCCGAATAAATTGCCATTCCCCAATGTTTTCAGTGCATGGGCATCAGTTGCAATTTCGATGGATAACTCATCGTTAACAAGCAAAGCCACTCCTCTTGCCGCCAATTGTGTCCCCAGCGTCGCAACAAAAGGCTGTACCTTAAACTTAGCAACAATGACGCCATTAATAATACCAAATACTGCACCGCACAGAAGACCGGCTATCAAACTAGGCAAAAAGCCATATGAGCTAAACATTGCAGAGAACATGCTGGCAGCTGCTCCAACAGCCGAAACGGAAAGATCACGAGCACCAAGGAGAAAACACAGGTTGGTACCCAGCCCCATAATTCCCAACATAGATGCGGTTAACAACACATTCATAAGGTTTCGCCTATAGTTCATGAACGTGCCGCCATAGAGTGTCGCACCTAATATAAACATTAGGAGTACAGCAGGAATGGCGATATTCCTTCGAAAGAAGTTGATAATTTCGTGTTTCTTAGTCATGGCACTATACCTCTTACACACTCTGCTCGCGCTGTATGGCAAGCGAAACGATGATGATAACCGCCTTGATTATATTTGCTAACGCATAAGGCAGGCCATTCATGTTTACCGTCGTACCTACAAGAATAAGCAGCACACATCCCATAACTGTACCAAAAAGGTTGACCTTGCCACCTTTCATGTAAGTGCCCCCAACCGCAACAGCGGCGATGGCATCCGTTTCATAGTATCTACCCAACTCGTTAGGGTCTAGGGCTGCGTTACGGCACATAAGGAGTATTCCGCCTACAGCAGCTAAAACGGCGGATATTACATAAGCAATGGTGGTTATCCGGCTTGTATTGATACCCGCCAGCCGTGCTGCCTTTTCATTGCCGCCTACGGCTTCTATTCTTTTACCTAAAATGGTTCTATGGGCAACAAACAACCCAATGAGAATAATCACCACGAAGAAAATCGTCTGAATTGGAACCCGGCCAGGCAAACGATATAAGCCAAGAAGATTGACCTCTGGATAAAGCGATTTGCGATCCAACGGAAAAACCGTTGACTTTGCCAACATAACCGTTACACCACGCATAACAATCTGCATAACCAATGTCAATATAACCGGCTGGATTCTTGCTTTTGATATCAACAGTCCGTTGAATACGCCTATAGCCGCACAACCTATCATGGAAAGGAGACAGAACAACCAGAAGTTGCCCCCTTCTGTGATGCCGGATGCGACAATATATGCTGAAAAAGCCATCATTGAACCAACGGAAATATCAATACCGCCCGCAGAAATCACAAAAGTCATGCCAATTGCAACGTATAGTGCCGGCGTTGCCTGTCGGATCACCAGCCAAAGCGTGTTCATGGAAAGAAAATTTCTCGTTATCAGTATATTGATTAGCATAAGCAACGCCAGAGCGATCAACGCGCCGTACCGCATGAAGATCTCTCGCGCATTCATTGAAGGCTTACGAACCAACTGTATACTAGTTTCCATATCTACTCCTCTCCTTTCAGGCATGCTTGCTTTCAGCATAAGCGCGCATGATATTGTCCGCTGAAATCTGATCACCTATGAATTCAGCGGTATTTTTACCCTCGCGAAGCACAAGCACTCGGTCACAGCCACGGACGAGCTCATCAAGTTCAGATGAAATATAAAGCACGCTAATGCCTTCCGCTGCAATCTGCCTAATTAACTCTTCAATCTCACCTTTTGCTCCGACATCAATGCCACGCGTCGGCTCATCAAGGATGATCAAATCGGGTTTTGTTGCCAGCCATCTGGACAGAATGACCTTCTGCTGATTTCCACCGGAAAGGTCCTTGATTTTAGCAAACATGTTCGGAGTTTTAATAGACATTCGGTCAATATACTCGTCAGTTATTTCTGCCTGCTTCCTTCGGTTTAAAAGCCCAACGCCATTTAGCTTATCAAGCACTGGCATAGTAAGATTATCCATGACGCTCATCTCCGGGAATATACCCTCTGCTTTCCGGTCTTCCGGACAAAATGCCAAGCCTGCCTTGATGGATTGGAAAGGCGCCTTGAAACGCACTGCTGCCTGCCTTAAGCGGATTTCGCCAACATAGTTCTGTTCATCTCCAAAAATGACTTTTGCCGTCTCCGTTCGGCCAGAACCAAGCAGTCCGGCCAACCCCAACACCTCGCCTTTGTGAATTTGTATATTGATGCCGTTAAGTCGGCGGTCAGCCGTATGAATATCATGGAGCTCGCAGAGTATTTCTCCTTCCTGTTTGGTCGGGTCATATTCTTTATGCTTGTTAATCAAATCGCTCGCATCACGACCGATCATCAACGAGATTAGTTTAAGCTTTGGTAAATCCTCTATCGGCTCACAGGTAACAAACTCCCCGTCCTTCAGGATCGTAACTCGATCACATATACGGTATATTTCATCCATTTTGTGTGTAATAAAAACAGTTGAAATCCCACGGCTCCTTAAGTTATCAATAACTCGAAACAATGTAGACACCTCGTGAGCATCCAGAGAAGAAGTCGCTTCATCCATGATAAGCAATTTTGAGTTGATAGAAAGGGCACGAGCGACAGAAACCATCTGCTGAATAGCGATGGACTGACGATTGAGCCGTTGTGTAACATCTACCTGTATCCCCAACTCTGCCAACGCTTCACTGGCCATAGCATTCATGGTTTTCCAATCTATCATGCCGTTTTTTTTGCGTGGCGCATTCCCCAAATATATATTCTCCGCAACGGATAGCAGGGGACTAAGGTTTAGCTCCTGAAAAATCGTACTAATTCCTATTCTTTGTGCTTCGAGCGTGCTGCGGGGATTAATGCGCTTTCCGTCAAAAATTGCTTCGCCATCCCCAGGATCACGACGATAATAGCCAGTTAGAATCTTTATCAGGGTGGATTTGCCTGCTCCATTTTCCCCCATTAGACCCATGACCTCACCGCGTCGCACCTCAAAATGCACATCCTTCAAGGCCTTTACGCCCGGAAATGTTTTTGAGATGTGTTTCATTTGCAACAAAAGATTATCGCTCATGTGCATCCCTCCAAAGCATGAAAAAATTCGCTTTATCTACATTTGTTAAACATTCATCAAAAAACAATTATGGGAAAATCGGCCGTCAACACATGACGGCCGATAAGGTCAGTCAAAATAACTGCATGTCAAACACGCTTACCAACCTGCGTTTTCAAGCTCAATCGCTGCATTTTCAATAGTAAAGAAACGATCGTTTGCCCAGATCAACCCTTCTACTGTGCCGCCTTCTTCTAAAATCCTTACAACTTCTGCAGCCTGTGGTCCCAGCAGTGGAGTACATTCAGAAACAGCAGCTACGCGCCCATCTATTACAGCTTCAAGCATTGCGCTTGAACCATCACCAATGGAGAGAATCTTGAAGTCCTCCCCAGGCACATAGCCCATCGCTTCAACTGCCTGTAAGGTACCAAAGGTCATTTCGTCAGAGTGAGTCACAATGACATCAATATTATCACCATGAGCCTGCAACATATTCTCGGTGACTTTCTGTGCGGTATCGCGCATGTTCTCGCCAACTTGGCTGTCCAGCTTCACATATTTTTCGGTGCCGTCGTTAGCCTTTTCAATTAAACCCCAGAATCCTTTTGCCCTATCCATAGCAGTCGTGGAGCCGGGAGCACCAAAGACTTCAATAATGTTAGCCCCATCTGGATAATTATCAATAATCCACTGCGCACACCATTCCCCTTCCGCAACGGCATTGGAGCGAATAGCAGTTACATAATCCACGCCGGGAACGCCATTTGCAGACCTATCTAACAAAATAACAGGTACGCCTGCTTGCTTAGCAGCCTCCAAGGCTGGTACAAGACCCGCTTCTTCCTTAGGCGGCAACAGCAGATAGTCAATGTCCTGCGCCAGCAAATCCTTGGCATTCGCCACCTGCCTTGCTGTGTCATTACCCGCCTCGTTCCATACAACCTCAGCACCAACAGCACCAAACGCTTTCATAACGCTCTCATTTTGTGCAGTGCGGAAAGCATTAGTATAGTGCATTTGAGCAAGACCTATCTTCAGACCCTTACCCCATTGTTCGGTTGTTTCAGCTACCACAAATACGCTTACGCTTAACAACAATGCGATAATCAAAGTCATGGAAATAATACGCCTCATAATAGAACCTCCTTTATTTTATTATGATACATTTTTATGTATCAATTTCTATCATTTTAGCATACACTAAAATTGCTTGTCAATACCTTCTGAATAAATTTTATTAATTTGCTAATTAAGATAAACTTTGATACAATATTTTGGAAACCTATATTGCCAAAATGGTAGTAATTGATGTTTTACAAATCATTAATATTATTATAGAAAGAAGGTAGGATAACATGAATGTAGCCATCGCTTGTGACTTCGCAGGTTTTTCCCTTAAACAGCACGTTCTTACCCATGTGCAGAGCTTGGGACACACAGTTATTGACTTGGGACAAAACACAGAAGATAAGGACATACAGGTCACCTATCCTAAAGCTGCATCCGCTGCAGCACGCACGTTACAAAATGGTCAAGCCCTCAAAGCGATTGTCATATGCGGTTCCGGAGCCGGCGTCAGCATCGTCTGTAACAAATTCAAGGGCGTCTATTGTGTTGCTTGTGAAAGCGTATACACAGCCAATCTGATCCCTTTTATCAACAACGCTAATGCGCTAGCCATGGGAGCCAATGTTGTAGGCAAGGGACAAGCCTTAGAAATGGTAGATGCATTTCTAAACAACAGCTTTTTAAAAGGTGCAACTGAAGAGAGAGCTAATTTTCTGCGCGCCCTGTATGAAGAGGCATGCGAGGTTGAATCCGCTCAGCTGAAATAGAACATTCTAAAGTTTTTAAAATCCATGTTGCTTTCAGCGACATGGATTTTGTTTTAATGTTTTATACCATCATACCAAAGAAGGACCGCCCCTATAAGCTAGCTTGCCAGCCTCCATCCACATAAACGGTAAATCCATTGATATAATCAGACGCTGGAGATCCAAGGAATATGGCTGTTCCGACAAGATCTTCAGGTTTTCCCCACCTTGCCAATGGAACCTCACTTTTCACCCAGCTGTCGAAAGCTGGGTCCTGTTCTAATACGCGCGTCATATCTGTAGAAATATATCCCGGACCAAGACCATTGGCGGTAATGCCGTGCGGTCCCCATTCTGTAGCCATTGCTTTCGTCAGCATCTTCAGCCCGCCTTTTGAAGCAGCGTAATTTGCAATATTGGTACGAGCAAGTTCAGCATTTAGCGATAAGACGTTAATAATTTTCCCTGTACCACGTGGGATCATTTTTTTAGCTACCGCCTGTCCCACCAAAAAAGCACTTGTCAGGTTAACATTCAGAACATCCTGCCACTCGTTCAGCGTCATCTGATCAAGTGGTGCGCGGCGTTGAATGCCCGCATTGTTAAACAGAACGTCAATTGGTCCAACTTCCTGCTCAATCTTATCTATATAGCGCAGCACTTCCTGCTCGTTTGATACATCAAAGGAATATCCATACACATCGCCGCCTTGGCTTCTTAAATGCGCCACCAACTCCTCAAGCACATCGCTTCGCGTATTATTCAGAACAACTTTTGCACCAGCAGCTATATATCCCTTTGCTATAGCCAGACCAATACCTCTGCCAGAACCTGTAACAAAAACAATCTTTCCTGCAACACTAAACAAAGACTGAATCACTCGTTTTACCTCCTTTTTATCTTTATGCTTATAGTATAGAAGAATTCCTCTTAAATTTCAACCGCGCTGCGCTGTGTTGTTGATACACATACGCAGCTTGCGTGTCATTTTCACACAAAGATAAGTTTGCCAGGCTGCATAAACCCGAAAATTTATCTTAAGCAGCCCTTTACAAGGACACAGGAAGCACCGAAAAACACCTCCTACAATTACAATAGGAAGTCTTCATGCACCTATGAGCATTAAAATATTAATAGTATTAGTATCATACAAAAAAATATGAACTAGTAAGATGCAATTTAAGAATCACTTCTCTCCACGTATAACCATAGTAACAGACATATCAGTATCCCACTGTTTAATGCCTTTATCGTACAGCATTATCCTTTTATCATACTTAGCGTTTACTATTCGCTTTAATTCTTCAACTTCGGGGGCTGTGATTTTTTCTCCCGCAACATGCAGCAACTTATCTACGCTATCAAGAGCGCATAGCCTATTTGCATTTATCATGGCATGTGCCATTTCCTTTGAATAACAGGGGTTGTCCGGCGTTAAATTTACAGTTATGTATTCAGTAGTTACATTTTTAAAGCAGTGTTCTTGCATACTTAAAGGCAATTCCGCTTCATTTTGAGGATATTGGCACACATCGTATTTTTTATTATAATCCACAAAATATTCACCCGCTCTTTGCCATATTTCCTTTTCAAAATTCGTTTCTTCAGCAATGCAGGGCGCTGTAATGTTAACTCCTTTTCTTGCGGATATTACAATACACACACCATTTTCTTTTAGTACTCTATACTGCTCACCATAGAATTTTGATGGTTCTATATGCTCTGAAACCGTATTTGAAATAGTTACATCAAAAGAATTATCTTCAAAGGGAAGTGCAGTAGCATCAGCCTCTAAAAACTGGGCACCCGTTATGTTTTTGCGAGCAAATGCTATAAAATTGCTGTCTGTGTCTATACCATAAACTTTTGCATCAGGGTACCAACTATGAAGCGATTCAGCTAATGCGCCGGGTCCGCAGCCAATTTCGAGTATTCTGTTTTTACCTTCAATCCCGAATGCTGTTATATATTTTTCTTTGAACTCATCTGCAAATCTAAGAGAACGGGAAGAATATAGAGTGTTAATATTTTGAACGTAGGTTGACCATTTTGTATTCATGCAATACCTCGATAAATTCTGTTTTTCTATTCCGGTTATTAATTGTATTTAACGAAATTATACAGTCAATATAATGCTACACAGCATTTCTAGGGTCATCGGACATAGCGCGGGGTTTATTAAGGTTTATATACTCAATTTCCATATAATCATAGGGAAAGGCTTCCATAAAATCATCCTCATTGAAGCGAATTAGTTTAAACTCTAACCAATCTCTCTCGTGACGGGGGAGTATAACAGGCACTGAAATATCCAGCGCACGGCAAGCAACCGATAGCGCCTCATGCCAGTAGTCATCTTGGCATGGTGCCACCGTATCTAACTTAATCTTATTTTTTTTTATTAGCTTTACCCAAAGCTTTTCTTCGTCCATATTTCCCCCTAATGTATCGCCAAACAAATAGCCGTAAAGGTACGGCTAATTGGAAAGGAGATGAAAAAAATGAAAAAAACATTCGCCGCTTGCGGCTTCTGCACGCGGAAAGCTTAACACAAAAATAAACAATTGTAAAGCACAATTTTTGTACAAAATGCAATCTCCTATACAAAAAATGCAAATCCGCATAAAAAAACATGTTAAGTGCATTCGTTATATTGTACATTGCAGTAATAAACACAAGGCTTTTTGAGTAAAAGCAAATTCTAGGCAATATTACAAACTTACATAGTTTACCGTATACAATTCGCCGGAATGTATTATCCGGCGAGTTGAATTTATGACTATATTGTTACAAAACCGCAACATATAGTGCGTATTAGTTTAGGCGCACACCATATATTGCATAAATTTAACTATTTCTTGTTATGCAGACCTTCTATTACATTAAGCGTGGGGTTGGCAATTGGCATAATGGACTCTTTTATTTCCCCAAGCTGTACCTTTGGCATATTGAGAGGTCTTGCCCATTTTACAGCGTTTATTATTACTTTCTGCACATATTTATTGAAAAATGTGGGAAAGGCTTCATGCCCCGGGCGGAAGTAGAATATTTTGCCACGCCCGCGTTTGTATGTAATGCCGGATCTAAATACCTCTCCTCCTTCAAACCAGCTTATGAATATAAGTTCATCGGGGTTGGGTATGATGAATGTTTCTCCGTACATTTCCTCGTGCTCTAATTCTATTCTATCTGGCAAGCCCTCTACTATGGGGTGGCTTGGGTCTACAACCCACAGTATCTCCTTTTCGCCTGCTTCGCGCCACCTTAGAAGGTGAGAATCCGTTCCGCATAGCTTACGCATTATTTTGCTTGCATGACCGGAATGCAGCACTATTAGACCCATACCGTCAAGCACGCGCCTGTGAACCTTATCCACAACGCTGTCCTCCACCCTGTCATGCGCCATATGACCCCACCATATAAGCACATCAGTGTTGTTCAGAACTTCATCTGTTAAGCCATGCTGAGGTTCTTCCAGCGTTGCGGTTTTGATATCCTCAAAACCAGCTTCCTTAAGGAAATCGGCTATGCAGCCGTGTATGCCTTTAGGATATATCTCTCTTATCTCTTCAAACATGGTTTCATGTAAGAATTCGTTCCACACAGTTACTCTTATGTTTTTCATACTATCCTCCTTTTTTAATTTTCCGTTACGGTTTCTTTGCTCCTGTCCTGCCTAGGTTTTACCCTTCGGGCAACAAGTATACTTATTTCGTACAGCACAAGCATTGGAAATGCCATAAGTACTTGCGACACCACATCAGGCGGGGTAAGTATTGCAGCTACTACAAATATCGCAAACACTACGAATTTTCGCGCCTTTACAAGCCCCTCACCGGTTGTTATGCCAAGGCTGGTAGTCATGTATATTATCACAGGCACCTGAAAGGCTATGCCAAACGGCAATGCGAAACTGAACAAATAGCCTACATAATTATCTATAGAAAGCATAGGCGTTGCCAGCCCTTCTCCTGCTACAAGGAAAAAATCCAGTGCAAGAGAATATACTACCGCATAGCAGAATATTATTCCAAGGCAAAAAAGCAGCAGTATAACAAGCATTAGAGTGCTGAAGCGTTTGCGCTCACTCGGATACAGCGCCGGTTTTATAAAGCCCCAAAACTTATGCAGCACATAGGGACTTGCGAGCACTATACCGGCTATAAGGCTTACTTTAAGCTTTGTTAAAAGCGCCTCTGAAACTGCGGTATATATTATCTGTATACCTCTTTGCCTAATAGGCTCCGATAAAAAATCCACCAGCCTATCGCCAAAGAAATAAAAACAGAATATAAATGCCACCAATATGCCTATTGCACTTGAAATAATAACCTTGCGTAATGCAGCTATATGCTGCATTATTGGCTGTTTTTCCTCTNGCGTATTTGCCTTTGGCGCCATGGGCTATTTATCGTCTTCCTTTTCTTCTTTATCGTCCGCTTTATCACCGTCGGGGCTTAATTCATTCTTAAAGTCCTTAATGCTTTTCCCTAGCGCTTTTCCAACGCCTTCAAGCTTTTTACCTCCAAACAGCACAAGTGCCAGCAGCAGTATTAGTACGATTTCCCAAATGCCAAGTCTCATTTGTTTCCTCCTTTAGCCTAGTAAGGCTTATTTGTTTTAATTAGGCTCTTTACCATCAGAAGAGGCTATTTTCTCTTCTATGTCTATGTTCTCAGACTCTATATTGTTTTTAATATTCTCTGCAAAGGCTTCTGTTTCTTTCTGAGTTGCATCAAGAGATTTTTTAATGTCCTCAAAATCCTTTTTAAGGTTAAGATTATCAAATTCTTTCTCTATGGACTTTTGGGCAGCTTTAATATCCTTATTAATATCTATGTCGTCAGCAATACTTTTAACATCCTCAGTTACCTCGGTAACTTCTTTTACTATATCATCCCAACCGCTTTCTGACTTAACCTGTCTTAAAAATTTCTGCGCCTTTACCATAAATCTTTTAATACCCCTTGCAACCTTAGGAAGATCCTCCGGTCCTACCACAAAAAAGGCAACAAGAAATATGAGCAATAGTTCACCTGCGCCTATATTGAACATAGAGCCTCCTTTCAAGGGGAATTATTATGCCCTGTAATTATAACATGTTTTTGCAATTAACAACAGCCCAAATAAATTGCACCGCTTGCGTTAGATAGATAATTCAAACATTTGTAATACAGACCCTTTGGGTAATTGTATTTCTTAAAAACTGTTGACTGATATTCATTTTCTTTAATGTTTTAGTCAAGGTCTTTAGAGCGCAGCGTACCTTAATGAAAACTTAGAAAAAATATCCTTCCTATGCAAATGGTAAAACCACAAATCCACTAAACAAGGCATTACATTTAAGAACTCCTTCCTTTTACAAAGAGCGTATATGTATGTATATAGCATACTTGGGGATATAATAAACAGCTTAAATTAAAGGCAATTCGTAATAACTATTCTTATTTATAGCTGAATTTTAATGCTGTTTTTTATCAAAACACCTAAAGATAATGCGGTTAATTTTGCCCGACAACATTTATGCGGTTAATTTTGCCCGACAACATTTATGCGGTTTATTCTAAGCGCCACGAACCTTATCCCGTTATCATTGCATATATCAAATAATCCCTCGACTTCTATTTCCGTGTTCATTTCGGGGTATTCTATGTTTGCTCCCCTTGTTGGAAGCATTTCAAGCGATAGTTCGCAGCAGCCCTGCATATCAAACACCAATATGAAATGCATAATTTCTCCATCTTCGCTTTGGTAGGGCATGTAAGGACCCTTAAGCTTTACAGCGCTGCCTACATATTGTTCGGGGTTACACAGCATATCGTAAAGCTGGGCATAAGCCATGGTGCTGCTTAGGCGGCTTAAATCATACTGTATTGTAAGCGGCTCTTCAAAGGACGGTACATCAAGGTAGTCCTTAGCGGCAAGGTTAAGCATACTGTTGGGACCTTCGTATTTTTCCTCTTGAGCAGGTACGGCAGTGGCATATATAGCTATGCACAGCGTACATAATATTGCAAATATTTTTTTCATGTTTATATTCCTTTCAGCCTGCCTATTAAGCTAAACAGAGCAAAGCCTATTGCATCGCTTGCAACTATTGTTGCACCAACGGGCGTTCCTAGCAGTATGGATATAACTATGCCGCCCGCCGCGCACACTGCGCTAAAAACAGCGGAACATATTACAACGCCCCTAAAGCTTTTACAAACGCGCATAGCACTAACTATCGGAAACACAAGCAGCGCTGATATTAAAAGAGAGCCTACTAAATTCATAGCTAGGGATATCACAGTGGCTATAATAGTAGCTATAAACACATTGTATGCTTTGGTATTTATGCCTTGCGAGGCGGCAAACTCTTCATCAAAGGTAAGTGAAAATATTATATTATAGAATACTATATAAATAAGACATACGGCTATTGATAGAACAAGGCTAAGCCATACCTCATTTTGGCTTAGGGTTAGTATAGATGTAGAGCCGAAAAGCGTAGTGCATACATCGCCCGATACATTGCCGCCCTTTGGCGGGAAACGGTTAAACAGTATATAGCCCGCTGCGAGCGAACCCACAGACAGCATGGCGATTTTAGCATCGCCCTGTACCTGCTTGTCCCTCTGCCTTTGCATAAGAGCTATTGAGCATATTATAGTAACGGGGAGTATTAGCAACATATTGTTTGAAAGACCTATAACAGTAGCTACCGCCATAGCACCAAACGCAACATGGCTAAGACCATCGCCAATAAAGGATAGCCGTCTTAAAACAAGCACAACTCCAAGAAGCGCGGCGCATAGCGACACAAGCACGCCTACTATTAGAGCATTTCTTACAAAAGGAAATGTAAAATAATAGGCTAAAGTATCAAGCATTTCATGCATAGGCATATTCTCCTTTTCTTGTTTCAAGGAATGCCTTATAATCCGAAACGCAGCTAAAAAAGCTAGGTTCCTTTGAAATATGCAATATACTCTTTGCGTATTTAACGGCAGCGGACATATCGTGGGATATCATTATTATCGTCATTCCGCCTTTATTTAAATCGTCCACTATTTCGTACAACTCTTTAGTGATAAAAATATCCAACCCTGAAGCGGGTTCATCAAGCAAAAGCATATTATCCGCAGCACATAGGGCGCGGGCGAGCAGCACCCTTTGCTGCTGCCCGCCTGATAATTCCTTATAGCTATGGTTTTTTATATTATCTATTTTAAGCCTTTGCATATTGTACAGAGCACGCTTTTTCTTTTCCTTATCTATAAACAGCCCCGAGCCATGCCTTAGCATGCCGCTTAGCACGACTTCACTTACCGTCGCGGGAAAGTTTTTCTGCGCAGCGCTCTGCTGAGGCAGATAGCCTATACCGTATTTTTTTAGCCCGCCTTCAAAAGAGATTTTTCCACTTATAGGGGGAATTAAGCCAAGAAGGGTTTTCATTAGGGTGGTTTTTCCTGAGCCGTTTTCGCCAAGTATAAAAAGGTAATCCCCCTTTGACACGGAGAAATTAACGCCCTCAACCAGACTTACGCCCCCATAGCCTATGGAAAGGTTCTCAGCTTTTAGCAGTGTATTATCTGGCATAACCTGCACCTTAATTAAGCGCCTGCTTAATAATATTTAGGTTTTCTTCCATTATGCTAAGGTAGTTAGTGCCTGATTTTGCCGCTTCCTCATCCACAGCCTGCATGGAGTTAAGCACAAGCAGAGGTCTACCCGGGTTTTTAGAGGCGTTTAGCACGGCTGAGGCAATTTTGCCTTCTGAGCCTTCTATTACTATAAGACAGGGAAGGGATAGCTCGTCCGCCTTTTCAGCAAGGAAAGCGACGGTTTCAAAGCTTGCTTCGCTTTCAGCGGAGCAACCTTCAAATGCGGCGTAATGGTTTAAGCTATAGTCCTTAACAAGATAGGCAAAGGGAAATCTGTCCGCAAATAGTAGTGTATCTCTCTTTGCGTTTTTTACTACGGTTTCGTATTCTTTATCTAGTTTATCAAGCTTTTCTATGTAAGAGTTGCAGTTTACAGTGTATGTATCCGCATATTCGCCATCTATTTTAATAAGTGCCTCAAGCATTGCTTTGCACAGCACTTTTGCGTTTTTAAGCGATAGCCATATATGTTCGTCAGTATGGTCATGATGTTCATGCTCATCATGTCCGTGTTCGTCTTCATGAGCGTGCTCATGCTCATGCTCAAGCAAAGCATCTCCCAGAGCGTCTGTTAGTTTGAGCGCAACTTGGGATTTGTTTTTTGCCTCGGGAACAGCATCGTCCGCCCATAAATCAGATGTTCCGCCTATATATATAAATAAGTCTGCAGATGATATTTTTATAAAATCCTCAGCGGTGGGTTGGAAATTGTGCATGTCCGCGCCCGTTTTTTGAAGTAAGCTAAGCTCTACCTCTGACTGCCTTTCGCCAAGTATTTCGCGCATCCAATCGTATATAGGAAAGATTGAGCAAAGTATTTTGGGCTTGTTTTCCGCTAAAGAGTACATAGGTGTTGCCGCTATTACAAACGCGAGTAATATTGATGCTAGTTTTTTCATGGTTGTTCCTTTTTTCGTTCAGTATCGCTTTGACACTGCTTGCATATGCCGACTATTGTAGTGCTTCCGCTTAGCAGCCTAAAGCCTACGGAACTTAGATTCCTTTCTATCATTCTGGTTTCATCATCCCCAAGATGCTCTATTTTTTGGCAGCTTGAACATTTAAGGTGAAGGTGTTCATTGCAATTATCACGGCTTAAAGTGTATGCGTATCCGCGTCCCTTAGACAAGGCGTGCCTAAGCACCAAGCCCTCTTTTTCAAAGGAACTTATAAGCCTATACACAGTGCTTTTGCCGGGAGCATCCGGCGTTTTTTCAAGCAACTTAAGTATTTCGCCTATGCTTAGCGCCTGACCTGCATATTGCTCTAGCAATTTGAGCAGCATATCCCTTTGAGCCGTGTTGTAATGTGCCATAAAACCTCCAATTTAAATTTGGGAATGATTCCCATATTCGGACTATAACATTTTTCATTTATTTGTGCAATAGTTTTTTTGTATTAAATTCTAACACTAACTTCACCGGATATCAGCCTTATTCTTCCGGTTTCGGTTTCAACAATAAGAGCGCCTGTGTTATCAACATCTATAGCTATACCATGAGTATTTTCACCCTTATATGTAAAAAATACTTTTTTGTTTAGCGTTATAAGCCGCTTTTTATATTCCGCCATATGGTTGGGAATATTTTTTGTTCCATTTATCACATAATTAGCTATATATGCACATAGTTCTTCTCTTTTACTTTCATCTATAATTATGCTTCCCGCTTTTTCGCTAATATCGCTTGGAAATTCTTCACGGTTTATGTTTATGCCTATGCCTGCAACGCATTTGCCCATCTGCGGCAGACCTTCGCACAGTATTCCGCATACTTTTTTATTTTCATAAAGGCAGTCATTCACCCATTTAATTTTAAGCTCTATGTTGAGCAGCTTTTTAGCGGCTATGCACACTGCAACCGCGCATAATGTAGTAATTTCTCCCGCAAATTGTGGATTCATATCCAGCACTATGCTCATATATATCCCGCCCTTTGGAGAAAAAAAGCTCCTGCCTTTCCTGCCACGCCCTACTGTCTGGCTATCCGCCACTATAAGGCTACCGTGAACTGCGCCGGATTTAGCTTTATCAAGAGCAATACTATTTGTAGAATCCACTATGCCGTATCCGTACACAGCATAGGGGTATAAATTTTTTAACAATTCAATATCCATATTACCTCCGTTGACAACAAAAGATAAAAAAAATACAATGGCGCAAAGGGGGAGTGTTCCATGAAAACTGCAATAATAACGGGCGGCAGCGGCGGAATAGGCAGCGCAATTGTGCGTAAATTCGCCGGAAACAGCTGGCGCTGCGCATTCAGCTACAATAAGTCTAAAGAAAAGGCGCAGACGCTTTCAAAAGAAACGGGAGCCATAGCCATAAAGGCGGATTTTCTGCGTGATGAGGATACATCAAGTTTCCTTAACGCTACCATAGAGCAATTATGCCATGTTGATGCGTTTATAGTCAATGCGGGAAACGCTTGGCAGGGTATGCTTTGCGATATGCCGCGAAGCGCCTGGGACGATATTATAAAGCTGCACTTAACAGCACCTTTTGAAATGCTTAAAAAAATTATCCCCCTTATGCGAAAAAGGGGCAGCGGGAGCGTAGTTTTTATATCCTCCATTTGGGGAAAGCGGGGCGCAAGCTGTGAAGCTGCTTATTCTGCGGCAAAGGCGGGGCAGATTGCGCTTATGCGCTCACTTGCGAAAGAGGAAGGCTCAAGCGGCATACGCTTTAATGCCGTATGCCCGGGTCCTGTCGATACTGCCATGCTGGACGTTTTCAACCTTTACGAAAAAGAGAATATAGTAAACCGCTGTGCACTTAAACACATGCCTGATACGCTCGATATAGCTGAAATTACCTATTTTTTATGCACGGATGGCGCAAAATCAATAACAGGACAGGCAATAAGCGTGGATTCCGGCTTCATTTGAGCTTTAAAGCTTATAAAGGCAAATTTTCTTTTCTTAATTGATTTGTAACAAACAGTTAGCAACACTTGACACATGTATAAATTAGCTTATAATGAACAAGAATAAATATGCGAGGTGTACCATGAAACGAGCTATCATTCTACTAATCGCCCTGCTGATACCCATTAGCGCTATGGCGGGAAGCGAAACAAAACAAGTGCTATTGCTTGGCACAGACGATATACAGCGCGACCTAACACAGAGCGCTGAAATGAGCCGCGCTGACGCTATATACGTAGCCTCAATTTCAGATGAAGGTATAAGGCTGCTTAGCATAGAGAGGGATTACCGCGTAAGCCTCCCCGATCAACCCGACAATAAGCTTGCAACCACTACATTCTTTGGCGGTCCCGAGCTTTGCATGAGCAGTGTGAATGAGCTGCTATCACTTAACCTAAATCGCTATGTGCAGATAAGCAAGGACACCGTAGCCGAAGCGGTAAACATATTAGGCGGTGTAAGCGTACCTATATATGAAGAAGAAAAGCGTGTTCTACGAAAAACTATGGGTTACATACCAAAGCAGGGTGATGACGGTCTTTATAAACTCAACGGTAAGCTCGCCGTTGGCTATCTATCCGCGCGTGAAGAGGATATTGATGATATAGAATCAAACGCCCGTAGGAATGACCGTCAGCAGCGTTTCCTGTCCGCTGTAATGAACATTGTCCGCTCCAAAAGCCTTGATGAAGCAATAGGTATTGCCGACAGGGTAATCCCACTTGTTACTACAAACCTAACAATGGCTGATATAGTAGGCATGATACGCACCGTACAAACAGGCAAGGGAGAATTCCGCTACGCTCGTTCACCTATTACGGAGTTCAGCCGCACTAGAGCCGGTCTGCATCAAGTAATAGAGGTAAATGATATGACATTAGAAATACAAAAGGTAGATGATTTTTTAAACAAATGATTACTATAAAGCGTATTTCTAAAAAGTTAGTTCTCAGTTTAACCATAGCTATCATGCTGGCTTCTTGTACTTTAGCATATGCTGCTTCTTCAAGCTTCACCCACCCGGAGATAGGTGAATATATGACTGTACATGTAAGCTATGGCGGTGCACAATTTGATATATACGGCTTTCCCTATTATGTAGTGCCTTCCCCAACAAGGTCTCACAGAGGTATAAAGGTTAACAAGTCTGAGCTAATAAACAAGGATAATCCACCTTTTGACACCGCAATTACGAAGTTATTTGATAGCCTAAACGGCAGGTATAAAAACTTCCCTGTGCCTAAATCATTTAGACTCGGCGGCACTGCCGAACCCTATACTGAATATATTATGGCTCTGCCTGTGGAACAGAGATTGGAAGCCCTCAAGGCATTGGGCGGTTTTAACGGCTTGGAAGGCTATGATGCGCTTCTTGATTACCCCGGCTTTACTGCCGATGATGTTGCCAAGTTTAAACAAGAACATAGAGAATATAGGGTAAAAATACGCAACAATATATACCCTTACAGGGTGCTTCAGTTCTATTTTGAAGAGGATGACGCCTACGGATACTTTAATGAACGCTATGCATTTGTAGAAACAAAAGGTCGCTCGTGGGTACTCTTGCGTATAGCAAAGGAATATGACATAGCCTATGCTCAGCGTTCTAAATATATACACGGGCTTTCAGGCTCAAATGCGGAGGATTTATTAGACGCTAATAGCGAAGCGCTTTATGGAATGAGCCCCGGTATGTCATTTGAAGAAGTTCTGGCTCAGACAAATGGTGTCGTAGGGAAAAAGAATACTATCACCCTAAACGATACGGAATTATATCGTATGCCTTGCAGCCTCACCTTCCATTTTGATGATGAAAATAGGCTGTATAAAACTACATATAAGTTTACCCAAAGGCAGTCCTATTATTCCGCCTTCGTTTCGCTTTATATACGCTATTATGATCCGCTGGTGATTAACGCCAACAAAAAAACTGCGTGGAATCTTGATAATATGCTTATAGAACTAAATGGTGATTCCAAAACTCCCACGCTTAGTTTTGAAATATACTAAAGGAGAAATTCAATGAAGAAGATTTTAACACTCACTTTGATGGCTTGCCTTTTGGTAAGCGGTGCATTAGCAGAGATACTCCCTGCTACTATGCAAAGAGGAATGGTAATGCCTGTTTCAAGACCTAACAACCCTGTAATACAAGAAGTTAGCTCAACCACGGGTCTAGCTATAGACCCCAACCGCGCCTACGCACCCATACTCATGACGGTTGACAACAACCAGTACGCACTCCCCCACTGGGGCATAGACGATGCAGACATAATGTACGAGCTGCCTATACAAAGCCAAGGCTGGACACGCCTTGTAGCCTTGTTCTCGGACAAATATCCGCAGGAAGCAGGTCCTGTACGTTCTGCAAGAGTATTGCATCTTGACCTTAACGAAGAATGGGGCGGTGCCATGTGCCACTATGGTCAACAAGAAAAAGAAGGCAGCGACGTTAACGTAGCTTCTAGGGAATACGGTCTTGCAAAGAAAGGTCTTAAGTTTGACGGTATAGCCGAGCGCAACGAAAAATATTTCGTAAGAGTAAACTATCACCCTGCCCCCCACAATGTTTCCCTTTTTGTAGACAAGCTCTACTCAGAGGAAGTAGCACCGCTTAACTATATGTTCACCCCCCGTCCTTTCCTGTTTACGGACGAAAAACCCGCTGCCGGCAGAGATGTAAACAGTATCACCATAACCCATGATGGCAACAAGGATACCCAAGCTACTTACAGTTACAACCCTGAAAGAAACAGCTATATGCGCAGCACCACTGTAAAAGGCGCATATTTAGACCTTAAGGGCAACGGCACTCCTGTTGAATACAGCAATATAATAGTACAGCGCACACGCCTTACATATAACAAGTCAACTCTTGCTCCCCTGTTGCCTGATGTAGTAGGCTCAGGAGCTGCGGAAATATTCATGGGCGGCAAATATATCGCAGGCTCATGGAGCCGCGCTTCAATGCAAGAGAGAACAATATTCTACGACGATATGGGCAATGAGATAGCCCTTCAGCGCGGCAAATCATGGATATGCTTAGCGCCTGAAAGCACTAGCATAAACGTGGAGTAATCGCTACTTCGCACTACCTTTTAATAACTACTAACAATCAACGCCCTTAAAACGGGGCGTTTTTACTTGACATTTACATTTACATTGTAAGTGAACAGCTTATAGTCTGAAACATGACAAATGTTTTGTGCTATAGCAGACGGTATGCTCCCCTTCACTCAACAAAAAGTACAGTATAGTTGCACACTTCAAACCAGAATTCACATGCTTTCAAACCACCCCAAAATACCCCCTAAAAGTGTTGACAGGACTGCTAAAATTATGCTAATATTGAATGGTTGCCACTTTGCCGGCTTTTTTAAGTACGGTATTGTACAGATAGAACGGCAATTAATTATGACTATACTTCCCTATGGGTTGTAAGGGAATGATATAGGAGGAGCGCTGCTTAACAGGCTCCGATCAAAAATCAGGAGGTGTTTCCGTGCCCACGATCAATCAGCTGATCCGCAAGGGGAGGAAGAAACAGGTTAAAAAGTCCGACGTACCAATTTTACAAGGTTGCCCGCAGAGGCGGGGAGTATGCCTTAGCGTAAGAACTACCACGCCTAAGAAGCCTAACTCCGCTCTTCGCAAAATCGCCAGGATACGTTTAACTAACCAGTACGAAGGTACTTGTTATATCCCAGGCATAGGCCACAATTTGCAGGAGCACTCAGTTGTGCTTATCCGTGGCGGCCGTGTGCGGGATCTGCCCGGCGTACGCTACCATGTAATACGCGGTGCCCTAGACACTGCCGGCGTTGATAAACGCATGCAGGGTCGCTCACTCTACGGCGCAAAGCGCCCGAAGAAATAAGAGCCTGCCGCCCTTAAAACGGCTGCGCATTTCAGCAGGAACGGCTGATATGCATAGCTTTGCGTGATGCTGACACGCCTGTTTTATGGCTAAGGCTCCACATAAGGAGGAAGATTATGGCCCGTCGAGGCTTTATACCCAAAAGAGAAGTACTGCCAGACCCCCTATACGGGAATACGGTAGTTACAAAGTTAATCAACCAGATGATGCTGGACGGCAAGAGAGGTATTGCCCAGAAGATATGCTATTCGGCATTTGACATCATTAAAGAAAAAACCGGAAGAGACCCGGGTGAAGTATTTCAGGAAGCGCTGAACAACGTAAAACCGCAGCTTGAAGTTAAGGCTCGCCGTGTAGGCGGCGCCACCTATCAAGTACCTATGGATATACGTGAGGAGCGCAAGCAGACCTTGGCTCTGCGCTGGATAGTGCATTTCAGCCGCAACAGGAGCGAGCGTACCATGCGCGAGCGCCTTGCAAATGAGCTTATGGAAGCTGCCAATAATACCGGCGGCGCCGTACGCCGCAAGGAAGAAATGCACCGTATGGCAGAAGCCAACAAGGCCTTTGCTCACTACCGCTGGTAAATTTCAGCATATTAACGGAGGAAGAATGCAAAGAGAACATCCGCTGGATATGGTACGCAATATAGGTATAATGGCGCATATAGACGCCGGAAAAACCACTACCACCGAGCGTATACTCTATTACACAGGTCGTGTACACCGTGTAGGCGAAACCCATGAGGGCGCCGCCACTATGGACTGGATGGATCAGGAACGCGAAAGAGGCATTACCATAACATCCGCCGCAACGAGCTGTAAATGGAAAGACCATACCATAAACATTATAGACACTCCGGGTCACGTTGACTTTACTGTCGAAGTGGAGCGCTCTCTTCGCGTGCTTGACGGCGCTGTCGCAGTGTTCTGCGCAAAAGGCGGCGTTGAACCCCAGAGTGAGATGGTATGGAAACAGGCGGAAAACTACAACGTACCGCGCATGGCATATGTAAACAAGATGGATATCACAGGCGCAGACTTTTTCCGTGCTGTGGAGATGATGAAAACGCGCCTTCACGCAAACGCTGTGCCCATACAGCTCCCCATAGGCAAAGAGGGAGATTTTAAGGGCATGGTTGACCTTATCCGCATGAAAGCCGAAGTCTATTACGATGACCAAGGCAACGACATACGGGAGGAAGAAATCCCTTCAAACATGAAGGAGATGGCGCAGATTTACAGAGGCAAACTGCTTGAAGCAGTTGCCGAAACCGATGATGAACTAACTATAAAATACCTCGAGGGTGAAGACATATCCGAAGATGAAATCAAGGCTGCCATACGCAAGGCAACTATTGCCTGCAAAATGACGCCGGTGCTTTGCGGCACTAGCTACCGCAACAAGGGCGTGCAGCTGCTGCTTGATGCCATCACAGAGTATATGCCATCTCCCCTAGATGTGCCGGCAATAAAGGGCGTAGACCCTGCCGACCATGATAAGGAGCTTGAGCGCCATCCCTCGGATGACGAACCGTTCTCCGCACTGGCATTCAAAATTGCGGTAGATCCATTCGTCGGCAAGCTTGCGTTTTTTAGAGTATATTCCGGCATGGTGGATACCAACAACTATGTGTATAACTCTACAAAGGGCAAGCGGGAGCGTTTCAGCCGCATACTGCGTATGCACGCTAACCACAGGGAAGATATCTCCGGCGTATGCACCGGCGATATATGCGCTGCGGTAGGGCTTCGTGACACCGCAACGGGCGATACTCTGTGCAACGAAAAGAACCCAATAATACTTGAACAAATGGTATTTCCCGAGCCCGTTATAAGGGTAGCCATCGAACCTAAAACAAAAATGGGTCAAGATAAGATGAGCGTAGCGCTCGCCCGCCTTGCAGAGGAAGATCCTACATTCAAGGCTTACACTGATGAGCAGACAGGGCAAACCATAATTGCCGGCATGGGCGAATTGCATCTGGAAATAATCGTAGATAGGCTAATGCGCGAGTTCAAGGTAGAAGCCACTGTCGGCAGACCTCAGGTTGCCTACAAAGAAACAATTGGCAAAACCGCTAAGGGCGAAGGTCGCTATGTACGCCAGACAGGCGGTCACGGTCAGTACGGTCACTGCGTAATTGAAATAAGCCCCGCTCAGCCCGGCGAAGGCTACAGCTTTGAAAGCAAGATAGTAGGCGGAGTAATTCCTAAGGAATTTATAAACCCCATAGACCAAGGCATAAGGGAAGCTGCGCACTCAGGCATACTTGGCGGCTACGAGGTTGTCGATTTCAAGGTAACACTGCTTGACGGCTCCTACCACGAGGTAGACTCTTCTGAAATGGCATACAAGATAGCCGGCTCAATGGCATTTAAAGAAGCACTTAAAAGCGCAGCACCTGCGCTGCTTGAGCCCATGATGCGTGTTGAAATCGTCGTTCCGGACCAATACCTTGGCGATGTAATAGGCGATATAAACTCCCGCCGCGGCAGGGTGGACAGTATGGAATCCCGCCAGCACGACCAACTAATCAATACATACGTGCCCTTAAGCGAGATGTTCGGCTACGCAACCGACCTGCGCTCCAAAACACAGGGTAGGGGCATGTTCACAATGGTGTTTGACCACTTTGAAGAAGTACCCAAATCTATTGCTGAAAAAATTCTTGGATAAATAAA
>JGI24709J26583_10000725_pt1 | contig 28023 bp, 25 predicted proteins | sample BioPla2DNA1_FD_26583 | JGI IMG/M metagenome (IMG submission 26583) | reverse complement strand
CCGTTCATAGGAGTGCCCGGAGTTCTGGGCATAGTACCATTCATAGGCGTTCCTGTTCCAGGAGTGGTTCGCCTGTTCATAGGACTGCCGGCAGGAGGTGTGATTCCCCTGTTCATAGGAGTACCGGCAGGAGGAGTGGTTCCTCTGTTCATAGGAGTACCGGAATTCGGAGGTGTCCCTCTATCCATAGGCATACCAGTACCGGGAGTACCGACAGGAGGGGCGGGAGTCCTGTTATCATTAATTTGTCTTCTATTTGTAGTGTCCGGAGTTGTGGTACCGGTACCCGGACTTGAGATGCGGCGAGGTGTAGTAGTATTTGATGAATTAGCTTCATCTTTCATNTGCACATTGATTTTTTCATCACACTCGGATTTGTTCGTAGGGTTTGATCTTTGCATTTTATGTGCTCCTAAGCTTTTTTATAATTAATATATGCAAACATATAACGATTGTGAAGTTTATGAAGCATGATAATATTAAGAAGATAAAAGCATGAAAAAAGCACCAAAAATATAAAAAGTATAACACACAACTCAATTAAATTATGCTATAATGTTCACGATAAGCAGATAAGTCTGTGATAAATGACTGATTAATATTAGTGCAACGGATCAGCGCAGCTGAACATTTAAATAAAATTGCTTCGTAAGGAAGGATAATAATTTGTTAAAGCAGGTATATCGTATTATTATTTTAATAATCGTATTTGTTGCCTCTCTTTATTTTTTTAGTAAAGACATTAAGGAAGTGGTTTTCAACATAGATAATACCACGGAAATGGAGAAGGCTTCATTTCCATTGATTACATTAANGACAGAGGAAAAAATCATCAACCTTCTTCACGGTTATAGCAGCAATCTTGATGCCAATGCAATCAGAGAAGCATTAACGCCGATTGGTCCCGACAGAGCATATGAGGTCATAATTGATGAGAAGGAATATGATATTAAGAAATTGAATTTTGAAATTCGAGAGTTTGTTCAGAACGAACTGATAGAAAAGGGCTCTGTCAGCGTGTTTTCCGAGGATGGAGATTTAAAGATAGCAAAGATACATCTTAGCTCAGATCTAATGACTGACAGGGAGTACGCAGTTAAAATCACTCTAATAACCAGNGAAAGCCGTAAAATGTACTTTTATCACCGCATTAAGATATCCGAGAAAACCAATCTGGCTGAAAAATTTGATTTTGTGATGGATTTTCATGAAGCAATAAAGGATAAGAAGAAGGCGGAGGAATATACTAAGTTTCTTGAGCCCGACGGTAAGAAAGATAATACGACATTTGCGGAGGTTAATATTCATTCCAGCTTTGATTTGATAACCTGGGGAAGTCTAAATCCCGAATTTGTAACGGAAGTAATTCCTACAGTTGTTGAAAATTATTCTGATATAGCATCATTTGTGCTGGAATACATCATAAAAGCCAATGTTTCAGGTATTCCCGAGTTATATCGGGTGAAGGAATATTATAGAGTCAGATATTCGCCTACCAGGATGTATTTGCTGAATTATGAACGGCGAATGGAGACCTTATTTGACATAGAGCTTGCAAGTGTATCGAAGAGTCAGTTAAAAATAGGAATTACCAATGAGCCGGATATTCCATATATATCGAGTTCCGATAAGAAAAAATTCGCATTTGTCAGAAACCGTGAGCTATGGTTCTATAATCTCGAGGATAATGAAATCGTCAGAGTCTTTTCATTCCGACAAGAAGAGACAGATTATATAAGAGATATATACGACCAGCATGATATCAAAATACTGAATATGGATGCAGAAGGAAATGTTGATTTCCTGGTTTATGGCTACATGAACCGNGGACAATATGAGGGAAGAGTAGCCTTGATTTTATATGAATATAATAGGATTGATGGGCGAATAGAGGAAAAGGTATATATTCCGGTGGAGGAGCCTTATCAAACCTTGAAGGAAAACCTAGGGGAGTTCGCTTATATTAATTCCTTGGATGTTTTTTATTTTCATATATATAATAGTATATATGCATACGATTTGATTACTAAGCAGTTGACTGAGCTGGCTGATAATATCGACAGAGATGATGTTGTGGCCTTTTATGAGGAAGGGTATGTGGCATGGCAGGAAAGCTCCGATCCATGGGAGGCTGACAATATTATAATTATGGATATTGAATCCGGCGACATTCAAAAGATAAATGCCCATAAGGGATATAAAATACTGTTGTTGGATAAGATAGAATCGAACTTAATTTATGGATATGCATCCGAGAATGATATTACTGTTTTAATAGATGGAGCCATGGTAGCTCCCATAAGCAGAATTGAGATTGCAACCACCGGAATGGATGTTTTAAAGAGTTATTATAAGGATGGTTACTTAATTACAGGTGTAGAGGTAAATGAAAATACTATTGACCTGTTTAGAGCGACCGAACAAAGAATCAACGGCAGAAAAATATTTATGTCCGTAGACGGTGATTATATCATGAATCAGAGTGTCGAGAAAAAACCTTATCTTAATGTAGCATTAAGAATTACAGAGGCGGCACTAACAGAGTATTATATTGAGCTTCCTTCGGGATTTGTTATGGAAAAGATACCTGATATACTTTATACAGTGAATAAGGTTATTTCCGAGGACCCGACATTACGGTTGCCCACTAAGACGGAGGAGGAAGANGCTCATAATCACGTTNAATATTACACCCATGTTTTAGGCGAGCTGGAGGGCTCATATGATGAAGCGGCAGATGCCATTGCTACTGCAGACAAAGGTGTCGGAGTAGTATTAAGTGATAGTAATCATATTGTTTGGGAGCGGGGTGTTAAGGCGAATAAAAGCATCATATCGGGATTTGAGACAATGGATATATCTGCTTCCCAGAGCTCTGTTGAAGCCTGTATTAAGCTGTTGGCACGACACGTGGGTAAGAGTATTGATAATATGACATTTGATTTAAGCAGTATGTCTATTTATGAAATACTGGCAGAGCATGTTACCGAGACCCCGATTCGACTTACAGGGGCAACCCTGGATCAGGTTTTATATTATGTATCCAAAGGTAAGCCGATAATTGCTATGACAGGACATAGTGATGCGGTGCTTATATATGGTTATGACACCTATAATATATTTATGGTTGACCCCGCTAAAGGAAAGACAGTTAAGCTGGGTATACAAGACAGTACTGAGTTGTTTGAAAAGGCAGGAAACATATTTATTTCCTATCTATCTCAATAAACATAAAAAAGGAGACAAAAAAATGGATGAAAGAATTAAAACATTAGCACATAATCTGGTAAACTTTTCTATGGAAGTAAAGGAAGGAGACAAGGTATACGTACATCATATCGGAGAGTCAACAGAGGGCTTAGCGAGACAGATTGTCAAGGAAGTATATAAGGTAGGCGGAGTACCCTTCGTTCACTACACTAATCCCAGACTGCAAAGAGAGGTATTATTAAACTGTACAGAGGAGCAGATGTCATTAATGGCAAAGATTGATGCCGCTGAAATGGATCAAATGGACTGCTATGTAGGCATAAGAGGCTCGGATAATATAGCTGAGAATGCCGATGTACCGCAGGATAAAATGAAGCTTTACGAGACCTACTATCAAACCCCTGTACATCATGATATTCGTGTTAAGAAGACCAGATGGGTTGTTCTTCGTTATCCGAATGCTTCCATGTCACAGTTGGCAGGAATGAGTCAGGAGGCTTTCGAGGATTTCTACTTTAGGGTATGTAATTTGGACTATGGTAAAATGGATGAGGCAATGAAGAACCTTATTGACTATATGAATAGAACGGATAAGGTGAGAATTGTCGGACCCGGCACAGATTTAAGCTTTTCAATCAAAAATATACCAGCCGTTCCCTGTTCCGGAAAAAGAAATATCCCTGATGGAGAGGTGTATACGGCACCGGTAAGAGACAGTGTCAACGGAGTACTAACCTATAATACCCCGGCTGTATTTCAGGGATTTACATTTGAGAACATATCATTTCGTTTTGAAAACGGTAAGATTGTCGAAGCGACTTCGAACGACACTGCAAGAATTAATGACGTACTGAATACAGATGAGGGTGCCCGCTATATTGGTGAATTTGCTATAGGTGTCAACCCCTATATTCTTAAGCCAATGAAGGATACTTTGTTTGACGAGAAAATCATGGGCTCCTTCCATTTTACACCCGGAAATTGCTATGAAGAGGAAGCGCCTAACGGAAACAGTTCTGCTATTCATTGGGATTTGGTATGCATCCAAACACCCGAATATGGTGGCGGCGAGATTTATTTTGATGATGTATTAATCCGTAAGGATGGTAGATTTGTTGTCAAGGAGTTGGAGTGCTTAAATCCTGAGAATTTAGTCTAAGAAGGTGATTTTTAATGAAGCTTTTGACGGCAGCGGTACCCTGTTATAACTCGGCAGCATATATGAGACGTGCTATTGATACGTTGTTGACAGGGGGAAATGATATAGAGATTATCATTGTAAACGATGGATCAAAGGATGAGACAGAAGAAATAGCATTGGAATACCGGGAGAAATATCCGGAGATTGTCCGCGTTATTTCACAGGAGAACGGTGGGCATGGAGAAGCCGTTAACACGGGACTTGCTAATGCTACCGGCCTATATTTTAAAGTGCTGGACAGTGACGATTGGGTAAGTGAAAATGCACTGCAGGATGTTTTAAATAAGNTAAAGGAACTGATTGCGGACGGTAANAGTCCGGATTTNTTCCTGGCTAATTATGTTTATGAGAAGGTTGGAGCAAAACGTAAGAAGGTTATTAATTATAATTGGGCTCTTCCCAAGAACCGGATATTTACATGGGATGAAATCATGCATTTTAGGCAGAGCCAGAACATCCTAATGCACTCCACGATATATCGTACTAAGCTTTTAAAGGATTGTGGAATGAAGCTTCCAAAGCATACATTCTATGTGGACAATATATTTGTATATCAGCCGCTTCCCTTCGTGAAAACTCTCTATTATATGGATGTTAATCTATACCGTTACTTTATCGGAAGATCCGATCAGTCAGTCAATGAGAAGGTGATGATTAGCAGAATAGACCAACAGCTAAAGGTCACAAGAATCATGATTGAATCTCATGACCTGACACAAATAAAGAGTAAGAAGCTAAGAAATTATATGATAAAGTATTTATCTATGATGATGGTAATCTGCTCGGTATTTCTGATAAAAGAGGGTAGTGATGAGAGCATTAAGAAAAAGCAGGAGCTTTGGAATTATCTGAAGGATCAAAACAGATGGCTTTATAAAAGGATTAGATCCCATATACTCGGNCGTTCGGTGGATCTTCCCGGAAGGTTTGGCCGCAGAGTAGTCGAGTTGGGATATGATATAGCAAGAAAGATTTATGGATTCAATTAAATCTCCGGTAATTAAAGAGGTTATATAATAATAAGCAGGGGTTGTTTCAAAAATAATAAGGAGGATGCTTATATGTTTGATATGCATCCTCCTGGTATTATTTTGAAGCATCCCCTTATATGATTTAGCTAGACATTAGACANCTTGCTGTCTGCTTCCTTAAGCACTCTGTGGCGGTCAGGCAGATATATAAATGCGTACATGATGATGCTCAANATGATTCCTCCGAATATGTCAAGAACCGAATGCTGCTTTAAGAATACGGTTGACATACAGATTAATACTGTCAGTATAAAGGTAGATATCTGAAGCCATTTGATGTTTCGCAGGGATTCGCTTTTTCTGATTGCAATCATAGCTCCAATGGAATTATATACATGGATACTTGGAAATACATTTGTGGCAGTATCTAATTTATACAGCCTTCTTATTATATCGATAAAAATATTATTTCTTCCGAGAGTATTCAGATTCACCCTAAGATAGTGACCGTTAGGCCATATGGTATATATAATCAAGCAAATTGTCATTCCGATAAAAAGAAAGGCACAGCATTTATAAAAGTCCTGTTTTGAGGTCAGAAAAAAGTAAGCAACAGTTATGAAAATGTATAAAAACCATAGGGCATATGGTATTATAAATATTTCCATGAATGGTATATACTTATCCAATGTTGAATGAATCGGTGTAAAATCTGTGGTTACGGTACGCTCCAGATAAGTAAACCAAATCATATAGATAAAAAAATATACAAGGATTAATCCATGTTTATATTTTTTATAGGTATGTATTAGCTTGTTTTTAATTTTCATGCAGATACCTCAATTCCGAAAAATTATATAACATCATTTTGTAGAAAGTAGTATAGCACAAATTCCTATTCTCTACAATATACAGAAAATTACATTAAGAATAACTTAAGAATATTTTAATAATTTATAAGAGAGAATGATTAAAAGAAGATGGACAGGCAGCGATATAATATTTATAATAGAATAATAATGGTAATATATAGGAGACTAATATTGGGGAATTATCCCTTGTTATATACCAGACATTTTAAAGGAGGCAGAAATATATGAAAAGAATATTTTTAGTGGTTTTAGACAGTGTGGGTATCGGTGAATTACCCGATGCCAAGGAATATAATGATGAGGGAAGTCATACTTTATATGGCGCCTCAAAGAGCGAATTTTTTAATATGCCTAACATGGAAAAGCTTGGTTTGTTCAATATAACAGGAGTAAAGGAAAGGTTTCAAAATATGGATTTATCCAAGGGCTTTGATGGAAGTATTGCCAGACTCGCCGAGAAATCCAAGGGAAAGGATACTACCACAGGGCACTGGGAAATCGCAGGTATAATTTCAAAATCACCATTTCCTACCTATCCTAACGGATTTCCGGAAGAAGTGATAAGAGAATTTGAGAAAAAAACCGGCAGGAAGGCACTGTGCAATCTGCCCTATTCAGGAACCGAGGTTATACTCGAATATGGAAGAGAACACATGGAAACGGGAGCTCTTATAGTTTATACCTCCGCTGACAGTGTATTTCAAATTGCGGCCCATGAGGAGGTTGTTCCGGTTAAAGAGCTGTATAGGTATTGTGAGATAGCAAGAGATATGCTTCAGGGAGAACATGGTGTAGGCCGTGTAATAGCAAGGCCATTCGTGGGTGAATATCCCAACTATACCAGAACTGCCAATCGACATGATTATTCACTGGCTCCTTCACTGACTATGCTTGATCAATTGGCAGACTCAGGATTGGATGTTCTGGGTGTCGGAAAGATCTATGATATATTCGCAGGAAAGGGTATTACCGATACCGTTCGTACTAAGAGTAATGAAGAGGGAATCGAAAAGCTGATTGAAAGAATTAACAGAGAATTTACCGGACTGTGTTTTGTAAATCTTGTGGATTTCGATATGGTATATGGACATCGGAATGATTCGGACGGATATGCGAAGGCTCTTAGCTATTTTGACAGTCAGTTACCCAGAATCCTCGAAGCACTTAAAGATGATGATATTCTTATTATTACTGCAGACCATGGCTGTGATCCGTCCACACCATCTACGGATCATTCCAGAGAATACGTTCCTATGATTGCATACGGAAAGCGGATAAAAAGGAATAATGATCTTGGAACAAGGGAAAGCTTCGCTGATATAGCTGCTACAATTCTGGAATATTTTAATGTTAAACAACAGGTTGCAGGGACATCATTTTTAAAGGATATTCTGAAGGAGTAAGACATTCATGGGAAGCAGATTAGTACATCCGTTAGCCCCGGTATTCAATGAGGATTCGAATATTCTTATATTAGGGTCCTTTCCTTCGGTTAAGTCCAGAGAAGGCGAATTTTTCTATCATCATCCGCAGAATCGATTTTGGCGGGTAATAAGCACCGTTTTTAATGAGGAGTTGCCGGAAACCGTAGAAGAAAAGAGAAATATTCTATTAAGAAACAATATAGCATTGTGGGATGTTGTACAAAGCTGCGAAATTACGGGTTCGGCTGATATCAGTATTAAGAATGTTATTCCGAATGATATCATGCCTATCTTAGAAAAGGCTAAAATTCAAGTACTATATGCCAACGGTGGAACGGCTTATAGACTGTATAAAAGATATATCTTCAACCATAGCAAAAGAGAAATTATTCTGCTTCCGTCTACAAGTCCCGCCAATGCTTCATATTCATTGGACAGACTTATAGAGGCATGGAAGGTTATCAGGCTTTGATCATAAGGAGGGGAGAATTTGAGAATTGTCATACAAAGGGTTTCGGAAGCAAAGGTAGAAGTAGAAGGAAGAATCACAGGTCATATCGGCAGGGGATATCTTATTCTCCTTGGGGTGGGCAAGGACGATGATAAGAAGGTTGCTGACCGCTATATAGATAAGATTCTTAAACTAAGAATTTTTGCCGATGAAAACGGCAAAACCAATCTTTCCCTTAAGGATGTGCAGGGTGAGGTTTTGGTTGTGTCACAATTTACTCTGTATGCCGATTGCAGAAAGGGGAACAGACCGGATTTTATAAATGCGGGCTCTGCACAAAAGGCCGAGGAATTATATCAGTATTTTCTGAAGCAAATCAAGGAGAAATTGGGTAAGGTAGAAAGCGGTGAATTTGGAGCCGAAATGAAGGTTTCTTTGGTTAATGACGGGCCGTTTACCATTATATTAAATGAGGACTTGGTTCAATAATTTAATTTAATTTTAATCTAATATTAAGGTAAATTTCTAAATTTATATATAAAATAATATGTAAAGGTTCAGTTTTGCAAAGGCTTAATAATAAAAGGATAGGTGGGATGACATGATTCAAATTAATGAACTAACAAAGGTTTACAAATTAACCAAAAAACAGATGATGGAACAAAAAACAAAAAAGAACATGATGAAAGCCGTAGATAAGCTAAGCTTAACCTCAAAGCCGGGAGAAATTTATGGGCTTCTCGGACCGAATGGTGCCGGAAAGACGACGGCTCTTCGTTGTATTGCCACTTTACTAAAACCCACTCAGGGAGAAATTACGGTAAAAGGGTATGATACAGTAAGGGATTCTGAAAATGTCAGAAAGANGATTGGTTTTTTGACCAATGAGATTAAGCTGGACCCTCAGTTTTCACCAAAGTATATGTTTGGCTTTTTTGGCAGACTTCATGGTCTCGATGAAAAGACAATCGATGAAAGAAGAGAGGAATTATTCTCGTATTTTGGTATCAAGGACTTTGAAGATAAGAAGATTGATGAGCTTTCTTCGGGTATGAAGCAAAAAGCATCAATAGCGGTAAGCCTTGTACATAATCCGGAGGTTGTTATATTTGATGAACCTACAAACGGCCTTGATATTGTGACAGCAAGAAATGTGACAGATTATCTAAAACTCCTTAAGAATGAAGGTAGGACGGTTATTATTTCCACCCATATCATGACAGAAGCCGAGAAACTTTGCGACAGAATAGGTATTATTATAAACGGTGTACTGGTTATGGAAGGGACTTTGGCTGAAATACTTGAAAAGACCAATTCAAAGGATCTTGAGGATGCGTTTTTTGAGCTGTATAAAACACATAGTAAGGAGGAGGAATAAGATGGATGGAGTAAAAAATATTGTTAAAAAGGAATTAACCAGAGTATTTACGGATAAGAAATTAATTATTAGTCTGTTTATTCTTCCGGGTGTGCTTATTATGGTTATGTACAGCATTATGGGAGGCTTGATATCTAATCTTCAGAAGGATATCGAGACTCATATCCCCACAGTATATATTCAGAATGCTCCCGATGATTTGGATAATATTATTGATTCCGTCAGTTACATAGGGGATATAACATATATAAGCTCAAATGATTCAACAGATTCTATAAAAGACGGAATATTAAAAGGTGAAATTGACTTATTGGTTATATTTGATGAGGATTTTACTGATAAGATCTATAGTTACAAAGAGGTGGGCGACCCTATTCCTGAGGTCAGAACATTTTATAATCCGTCCGAGGATTACTCAAATGCCGCAAAGGGTAATTTTATAGCATCCGTATTAAATACATATCAACAGTCATTACTGGCAGAAAGATTGGGCAATATTGAACAGCTACAGGTATTTCATATTGACCGAAATCCTGAGGCAGGTATAATTATTGATGAGAGTAAAGCGACAGGCAAGTTCCTGGCTATGCTTTTACCATTCCTTATCAACATAATGCTTTTCCAGGGAGCCATGGGACTGGGTATGGATACCATTACCGGTGAAAAAGAAAGAGGTACCCTTTCCAGTATGCTACTTTCACCGATTAAACGAAGCCAGATTGTGTTTGGTAAGCTGATTTCTTTGGGAATTTTAACAAGCCTGTCTGCAGTTATATATACTGTATCGGTTGTTATAGGAATTCAGAGGTTATCAGGTGAAGCCATGGATATGAATATTAAGTTTTCACCGATTCAGATTATACAGCTGTTTGTTTTACTGATTATATTGGTTTATCTGTATGTATCCATGGTATCATTGATGGCGGTGTATGCCAGAACTCAGAAGGAGGCAGGAACTTATATAACTCCTCTGTATATTCTGGTAATGCTGGGTAGTATAATGACCATGTTCTCCAGTGGAGGAGAGAAGGAGCTCCAATTTTATGCGATTCCCATATATAACGGTGCCATCGCAATGCAGGATTTGCTTGTAGGTGAGCTTACTATGGCTAAGTTCGGTATAACTGTAGGTTCACTTGCTTTAGTAGCATTTTTGCTCACAACACTAATAACCAAAGCATTTAACAGTGAGAGAGTTATGTTTAATGCTTAACCAATCGGGAATTTTACATAGAATTAGGAAGATAGGAGCACGGGATTATGCCGACAATCTGGGATGATTTACTCATTATAATGATATTCTTAGTACCCTTCCTGCTTATACAGATATTTCTTTCGATCAGAAAAAGAATTATATGGGGATTTGTTATCCCGATTTTATGGACTGTGTTAGGAGTATGGATGATCATAAGCAACCGAAGGAATGAGAGTAGTCATATCCCCGAGCTGATATTATTCTATCTCATTGGAGACTTGATATTTATAGGTATTCTTTTTCTGATAAAACATTTAAGAAAAAGAAGCCATATGATTTAAGAACAGAAGCTTATTATTGGAGAATGTCAGGATGGCTGAAAGAGCCTCTTGGCATTCTTTTTGTAAAGAAAAATATTAAATCATAGGAACATACTTTAGTATTACAACAATATATATATTACTATAGAAGCAAAATCATGTTTTTCTACTATTGTTGTGATGAGGTGTTATAAATGGTTCTGGAGGGAAGAGATCGAATAATAAGTGAAGATTATGCGGATCTAATTATCGAATATAATGGAGATACGAGTGTCTTTGAGCAGTTTCCGGACAGTACCGTTCAAATAATTAATATTCAATATGCATTTGTGCATGTACCTGTCAGTTTTATAANACAGGATATTGTATTCAGATTCGGATATTCTGTTCTTCCAANATGTTTCGGAATTATCAGTGAATCCAGCTTAGAATCATCGGGTGTATTTCGACTAAGAAACATACCGATATTTAATCTAAGAGGGCAGGGTGTCTTAGTCGGCATAATAGATACAGGAGTGGATTATACCAATCCTGTTTTTCAGTATGCAGATAGGACCACCAGAATTGTATCTATCTGGGATCAGACAATAGTAAGTGATAATCCTCCTCAAAATATGGTATATGGGACAGAGTTTACCAGAGATCAGATTAATGAAGCCTTACAAAGTGAAGACCCTTTATCGATTGTTCCCAGTACGGATGAAAACGGACATGGTACTATGATAGCCGGAATTGCAGGGGGCAATGAGGTTTCAGAAAGCGGATTCTTTGGTGTGGCTCCGGATGTTGAGTTTATAGTTGTAAAGCTTAAGCCAGCCAAGCAGTTTCTGCGAAATTTTTTTTATATACCTGCCGATGCTGTATGCTTTCAGGAAACTGATATATTGCAGGGATTTACATACCTATATGAAACTTCATTAAGGTATGGTCGTCCTATAGTTATATGTTTGGCACTTGGAAGCTCTCAGGGAGCTCATGNCGGATTAGGAACCTTAAGTACTTATATTTCAAGAGNGGCATCGTCACCCGGAATAGGTGTGGTAGTAGCTGCAGGGAATGAGGGTAATGCCAGGAGACATTACAGCGGAACAATTAATTCTGCCACAGGATATGATACGGTAGAGCTGAATGTGGCAGAAAACGAGCCCGGGTTTTCCATGGAGCTTTGGGGATCTTCTCCGGACGTGTATTCCATAGATATTCTGACTCCTTCGGGTGAGTATATTCCGCGGATAGCGGCGGGAAGAGATGAACATAGAGTTATAACATTTATATTTGAGGCGACTGTTATATACATTGATTATCAAATGGTGGAATCCCAGAGCGGTGATCAGCTTATTTTGGTTCGCTTTGAAGATCCAAGTCCCGGAATTTGGCGATTTAATGTATATGAAAGAGGGGGCTTGAATCTGGGATTTAACATATGGCTTCCAATGGAGGGATTCATTTCCGATGACACATATTTTATTCGTTCAGACCCTTTTATCACCATCCTGACCTTGGGAAATTCCATAAATCCCTTGGTGGTAACGGCGTACAATGATGGGGATGACAGCTTATATCTTAATTCCAGCCGGGGCTTTACAAGAATAGACAGAATTAAGCCTGAAGTGGCGGCTCCGGGTGTAAATGTTATCGGTCCGACTCTGGGTGGAGGATTTGCTCCGTATACAGGAACCAGCGTAGCTGCCGCGCATACGACCGGAATAGCCGCCCTTATTTATGAATGGGCAATCGTAAGGGGTAATCTGCCTGCTATGAGCACCGTAGAAATGAAAAATCTTGTAATTAGAGGGGCGAGAAGAAATATTAATACAGTATATCCAAATCGTGATTGGGGTTATGGAATACTCGACATATTTAACGTATATGATGCACTTCGTGGTGGACTCAGCATTTAAGGGGGGTATTCTATGATAGATGAGGATAGGACTAGAATTATAGGAGATGAATATTTTGATCTTATAGTTAAATATAGGACTAATACTCAGGTTTTAAATTTGTTTGAAGATGCAACGCTTCATATAATGAACGATCTTTATGCAGTACTTCATGTGCCAGTTGAACAGTTTTTGGAGAAGCTTAGCAGTATACGATATGCAGAGATTCCGCTTTTATTTGGTCTGACTGATGAGGTGAGCTTGGATGCCACACGGGTATTGGACCTTAGAAGAACTGCAGCGTTTAACTTAAAAGGAGAAGGCGTAATAATAGCCATCATAGATACAGGTATAGATTACACCAATCCGATTTTTCGTAGGCCTGACGGAACCACAAAGATAATATCTATCTGGGATCAGTCGATTCATACGGGACCTTCACCGGAGGAAGCCAATTTCGGTACAATATATACAGCGGAGCAAATAAATCAAGCACTTATTTCAGATGACCCCTTTGCCATTGTACCCAGTGTGGATGAGAACGGTCATGGAACCATGCTTGCCGGCATAGCCGCCGGAAATGACGTGGAGGAAGAAGATTTTTATGGCGTGGCGCCCGATAGTGACTTGGTGATAGTTAAGCTTAGGAATGCAAAGCAAAGCGTAAGAAATTTCTTTTTGGTACCTGAAACTAGTATTTGTTTTCAGGAAAACCATATAATGTGGGCAATGCAATACTGCGTAGATGTTGCAAGGCAGCTTAACAGGCCTCTGGTAATCTGTCTCGGGTTCGGGAGCTCACAGGGAGGTCATACGGGTCGTTCCCCGGTCAGTGTGATAGTAAACATTTTAGCCGATATTCCTAATACGGGTATCGTAATTTCGGCAGGAAATGAGGGGAATATGGCAAGGCATTATTACGGAGAAATAGACCCCCAGATTGGAAGTAATACAGTGGAGCTTAACGTTAGCGAAGAAGATAAANGGTTTACCATAGAATTATGGGGAAATCCACCTGGCATATATTCGGTTGATATTTTATCACCTTCAGGGGAGTATATTCCGCGAATTCCTCCCGCACTTATGGTTAGCAGAGTGATTTCATTTATATTTGAAACCACCAGAATATTTGTAAATTATCAGCTAATCGAATCACAGACAGGAGATCAGCTTATACTATTTAGGTTTGAAAATGCTTCGGCGGGTATATGGAGGTTTAATGTATACGGACATGGAGATATGGCCACAGGATTTCATATGTGGCTTCCCATGGGAGATTTTATTACAAGAGATACGTATTTTATTCAGCCTAATATATATACAACTGTTTTGGACCCGGGAACCGCTATAATTCCGATAACGGTAACCACATACAATCCGATCAATGAAAATCTGTATGTTAATTCCAGCAGAGGATTTACCCGTGACAATATAATAAAACCGGAGATAGCCGCACCGGGTGTTAATTATCTAGCGCCTACATTAAGTCATACCTTCGAGCCTTTTACAGGAACATCGGTGTCCACGGCACATACGGCCGGAGTAGTAGCCCTAATGCTGGAATGGGGAACAGTAAGAGGTAATGACCCCGGCATGGATTCAGGGGAATTAAAGAATCATTTGATTCGAGGAGCCAGAAGAAGAGCAAACATTGTTTATCCTAACAGAGATTGGGGATATGGAATTTTGGATATAATAAATGTGTTTGAAAGCATGAGAGTCGATTCCAGGTTTTAAATAAATTTAAATATAAATAATGATTGGTAAATGTATAAACTTTCCCATTTTACAAACAATATTAGTAGATGAAGTATTAATAACAATTAACTTTAAATTAACGAATAATAAGATGGAGGAAGATATATATGAAGGCTACTGGTATTGTGAGAAGAATAGATGATCTTGGTCGTGTTGTGGTACCGAAGGAGATAAGACGTACGTTAAGAATCAGGGAAGGAGATCCTTTAGAAATATTTACCGATAGAGAAGGCGAAATAATTTTAAAGAAATACTCACCAATCGGCGAGCTTGGACAATTTGCAAAGCAATATGCGGATTCCTTAAATCAGACCACAGGATATATAGTTGCTATAACAGACAAGGATCAATTTATAGCGGTAGCAGGTCCTATAAAGAAGGATTTGCTGGGAAAGGGTATAAGCCGTGAACTGGAAGAGCTTATCAATGACAGAGAAAGCGTTATAGCGTCAAATGATGATAAGAATTATATAAGAATCACCAATGATGAGGAAAGCGAATTTTCGTATCAGGTGATTAGTCCTATTATAAGTGAGGGTGATGCCATAGGATCAGTAATTATCCTGACAAAGGATGCAAAGANTAAATTTGGAGAGATGGAGATGAAGCTTGCCGGTACGGCAGCAGCATTTTTGGGAAGACAGATGGAACAGTAAACCAATTGAGTGGATAAATTCATGTCTAAGCGAAAGAAGGCAATTCTTTCGCTTTTTTATATATTGTGCTATAATCCGTTTATAATATATTCTACGAGAGAAATGGAGAGGAACATGGATAAGACCTATAGCTTTGATGAGTTTACGGATATTGTCAGAAGATTAAGGAGTAAGGAGGGTTGTCCCTGGGACAGGGAACAGACTCATGCGAGCTTAAGACAATGCCTGATAGAAGAATGTTATGAGGTTGTCGAGGCGATTAACAATGATGATAGTGCAAATCTATGTGAAGAGCTGGGAGATGTTTTGCTTCAAGTGGTTATGCATAGTGTAATAGCCGAAGAGGAGAAGGAATTCTCCATAGAAGATGTAATATCAGAGGTAAGCAGGAAGATGATACGGCGCCATCCCCATGTGTTCGGTGATGTCAAAGTAAAATCCTCTACTGAGGTATTAAAGAATTGGGATGAAATCAAGAAAAATGAAAAAGAGGAAGCTGACCCGAAGCAGGAGCTGCTTAACGTGCCAAAGGCCCTTCCTGCAAACATTCGGGCAGAAAAGATACAGAAAAAAGCTGCTAAAATGGGGTTGAATCTCGGAGACAGTAAAGATTCCTTAGAGGACGTTACAAAAAGTATCGAGAGACTTGGAAAGGCCATAGAAATAGGCGAAAAGTCCTTAATTTTTAATGAATTTGGTTCTATGCTTTTCCGGATGGTGAAATTATCGCTGNTTTTACAGATAAATGCAGAAAATTCCTTGACAAATGCTACTAATAAGTTTATAAATAGACTTATAGATGTCCTTTCCTTAAGTGAGGGAAATGGCTATAATCTATGCGCTATCACTCCCGCAGAGAATGAAGCTTTGTGGCAGTGAAAAATAATAAATACTTTAGAGGAGGAGCGAATCCATGAACAAAGCAGAATTAGTTGCAGCGATTGCTGAGAAAACCGAATTTTCAAAAAAAGATTCAGAAAAGGCTTTAAAGGCTTTCATCGATGTAGTAACAGAAGAATTAAAAAAAGGTGGTAAGGTACAGTTAGTAGGTTTCGGAACATTCGAAGTTGTTGACAGACCCGCAAGAACCGGAAGGAATCCTTTAACTAACGAGCCAATGAAGATTGCTGCATCTAAGGCACCTAAGTTCAAAGCTGGCAAGGCTTTAAAGGACGTTATTAACGCATAGTTGACCAACTTATATTTAACGAAAGAGGCTGTTTTAAATTCCGAATCTCTAAGGGGGTGTAGGGTGTTTAAAGCAGCCTTTAATCATGAATAAATTATAATTTAGATTTGGATTGGAGAATATTATGAGACTTGACAAGTTTTTAAAGGTTTCAAGGCTGATTAAGAGAAGAACTGTAGCTAACGAAGCCTGTGATGCGGGCCGTGTAAAGGTAAATGATAAGACTGCGAAGGCATCTACTGATGTTAAAGTCGGTGATATCATAGAGATTGGATTTGGCAGTAAGTCAGTCAGAGTCGAGGTTATCGATGTACAGGAGACTGTAAAAAAAGATGAGGCAAAAGAACTGATTAAGTACTTATAACCGTCATGAAGTGAAAAGCATTCTCATATACTTAAAAAGGTAGCTGTTACCCTTTTTAGAGCAAGCTATCTTATACATTGTACAAAATTTTCAGAGAAAAAGATAATTATGGGGAGGCTTTTCTATGGATGAAAGACAACAGGTTTTAAAGGGACATAAATTGAATATCAATGCCAGAAAAACTGCACTGATTACCGGTGTCAACGATGTTCTGTCCTTCGATGCAGGAGAGGTATTATTGCAGACAGAGCAGGGTATATTAATGATTAGGGGCAGTGAACTGCATGTAAACCGTCTGACTCTTGAAAAGGGAGAGGTAGACATTGACGGAAGAATCGATAGTCTTACCTATTCTGATACCGCAAGTCACGGTAAGACCGGAGAGTCATTGTTTGGCAGGCTCTTTAAGTAGGTGGCCTATATGAATAGGGAGATAGCTATCGAGCTGCAGTTTTTCTTAATCTCCGTATTATGGGGAGCTATTATTCTTTTTGCTTATGACCAGCTAAGAATTTTAAGAAGAGTAATTCGACACAACAATTTCTTTGTTACAGTCCAGGATATAAGTTTCTGGATTTTTGCAAGTGTATTTATATTTGCTATGCTTTATGTTAAGAATAGCGGAACAATCCGTGGCTTTTCTGTTATGGGTATGGTAATCGGAATGATTACCTATCATTATTTATTAAGTNACAGGATAGTGACGCTTATAAGCCGTGGAATACTATTGCTGATGCGCCCTGTTTCTCTTGCGATAAGGTATATTCGAAAGGCTATCGGATTTATCATTAACAGACTTAGTAAATTGATAAATAGGATATATAGACAATTGAAATTAAAAGCTAAATCAGTTAAAATGTTCTTGAAGTCAAGGAAAAAATCAATATCAAAAGAAGACATAAAGAATATATAATGAGGGGTGGAGAAATGATACGAAGAAAAGGGACAGGCACCGGAATTATTGTATTTGTTGTATTATGTTTTTTTGGTATTGTTGCTTTCGGTAAGATAAAGCTTGAGGATAGAAAAAAAGACCTTGAGGCTAAGATTAAAACCTTAGAACTCCAGACAAAAGAGGAACAGGAAAGAGCTATAGATATAAAGAATTTGGAGGCCTACGTACAGACGAGAAAGTATATTGAACAGATTGCAAGGGAGAAATTGGGCTTGGTTTATGATTATGAAATCATTTTTAAAGAGAATGATGAAGAATAATGGATTTTACCATTGACAATTGATAATAAAGCAGATATAATAATTTTCGTGGCTTTGGCGAAGTAGCTCAGTTGGCAAGAGCATGCGGTTCATACCCGCAGTGTCGGCGGTTCAAATCCGTCCTTCGCTATTTTTTTATATCAATAATTATTATCAGCAGGTTTAGAACTGAATAAGCAGCACCGATATTTCTATATTCCGTGTATATACACTGATTAGACTATCGGTGCTTTTTTGCTGACCGAGAAAGTCCTTCCAACACAATAAAAGATGCTTCTCAAGGATATATTATTATGCTACTCATAATGTNTTTTGAATTGTGAGTTATTAGTATCTTAAAATAGATGAGGCTCCTACATTCGATAGTATCAGTCTTTTGATGGAATTCTTGTCAAAAAGTTTTTCAGTCGAGAGGATTGATTTTGACAAACATTTTATCTGGCAGTGCCTATAATAAAGCGGCATACCAGTAAACGTAAAGGAGCGAAGCAAAAATGAAGGACATGAGTAAAAGAACTATTTTAATTTATGTGATTGGATTTGTTATAGCCAGGGTGGTCTTCTTTGGTATAAATCCATTGGCTATAGGATATTTTACTGTAGCTTATTTGGATAAGATCAGTCCCGGCCTTCTTTTTATAACAATATTGGCAGGGATAGGGTCGGTTATGTCACCCACAATGGTATTAAAATATTTGCTTACTATGATTAGCTCGGTTGTATTATTGGAATCTCCTCTTATCAAGAAAAAAAATCTACCCATGAGAGTTTATTATTATATACCTGCAATAACCTTGGGGATATTTGCCATGATGGAGGCGGCGGCATACGAATGGAAGATAGATTTTATTGCGATGGCAGTACTGGAATCAATAATCGCATATGTATCGGCTATCATATTTCAATTGGGAACAGACTTCATTATAAAGAGGCCCAAAGGCACCAAAATGACCAATGAGGAAATGATCAGCCTAAGTATTTTGGTTGCCGTTATTATTAATGGAATACCTAATATCAACAGTATGTACATAGCTCCTATTGAAACTGTTGTTTATTTTATTATAATACTATTTGCATATAAATATGGTGCGGGACAGGGAGCCGTTACCGGAGCAGTGGCAGGGTTAGCATTAAGCCTTCGGGGGGCATCATTTCAAGGTATTGGGATGCTCACCATAATGGGTATAGTACCGGCATTGTTCAGAAGCATAGGAAGAATTCCTACTGCTGCGGTATTTTCATTAACCGCAGCGATTATGGGCTTGGTTTTTAAAGATCTGACAATATCTTTAAGGGAGATTAGTGCCTTAGGCTCGGCACTAATGTTATTTTTACTGTTACCTAAAAGCATAATATACAGGGTGGATTTTGATAAGGACGGGGTAGAGGCAAATGCGCTTTCTGCAGAAAATTTAAAAAAAGTTGCAAATACAAGAATGAATATATTTTCGGATTCTTTTTTAAAGCTGTCAAAGACTTTGGATTCAATAACGGAGAGACAGGCAAGGGTGAAGCAAAAAGAAAAGGATATGATTTTTGAGGATATCTCCGAAAGGCTTTGTAAGAACTGTAGGAACTGTAGCTTCTGCTGGGATACTCATATTAAGGAAGCCCATAAAGCTGCCTGTGATATGTTTGATGTGGCTGAAAAGAAAGGGTATATTGAAAGCAAAGATATTCCCGACTATTTTTTAGAGTATTGTATATGCTCCGATGAATTGATACTGGAGATAAACAGGGGATTTGAAATAGCAAAGTTAAATAATATCTGGAGTAACCGATTGGCTGAAAGCAGAGAGGTAATTGCAGGACAGCTTAAGGAGATTTCGTCTGTTATTCACTCACTGACCGGTGATATATACGGCGTGGCAAGGATAATGAGGAATGAAGAGGGTAAGGTGATACGAAGGTTAAGAACACATCATATAGATGTAANGGATATTACGGTATTGGAAAGAGCAGACAAACGAAAGAAGCTGATTATAAATGCGGCAGTGGGAAGAAGACGCTGTATAACCACCAAGGAGGTGGCAGGATGGATATCAGAAGCATTGGGATTGAAATTTGTAGTATCAGAGGCTTCAAAATCAGTGTTATCCAGGAAGTATGAAGAGTATATATTTGTTGAGGACACTAAGTTTAAGGTGTTAACAGGGGTAGCCAGGGCAATGAAGGATAAAATATCGGGAGATAATTTTTCAATAATGAAACTGGAGGACGGGGAAGTGATAATTGCACTGTCTGACGGCATGGGTACCGGTAAGGAGGCTGCCGATGAAAGCGAAACCGTACTTGCCTTAATGGAGCAGCTTTTAGAAGCCGGATTTAAGACAGAAACGGCGGTAAGATTAATTAATTCTAATCTTGTTCTCAAGGCCGATAAGCAGACATTTTCTACGATAGATATGGGAACAATCAATCTATGTACAGGCATGTGTGAATTTGTTAAGCTTGGCGCGGCCTCTACATTTATAAAGCGGGATAATTGGGTAGAAACAATCAGCTCGACAACCCTTCCTATAGGTATGTTTAAAGCGGTGGATTATGATTCTGTTACAAAGAAGCTCTATGATGGCGACAAAATTATTATGGTAACTGACGGTGTATTAGACTGCTTAAAAGAGGAAGATAAGGAGGCTTATATGGAGAAGGCCATTATGGATATTACAAGCAATAATTCTCAGGAAATTGCCAACAGAATTCTGGATTTAGCGCTTTCGCAGAGAAACTATGTACCTGTGGATGATATGACTGTTATAGTAGCCGGAGTGTGGATAAAATAAGGGCTGCGGGAAAATGGCATTGAAATTTCATATAGAAAGGATTAGAATACAAGTGATACCATGAACCAAGAAGCTGCTTTAGATAAGGAAAATCATGATAAATAAAGTATCCAGGTATATAAAGACACATAAATTAATAGAAGATGGTGACAGAGTCCTGATTGGCGTATCAGGAGGGGCGGATTCTGTCTGCCTTTTGCATATACTTACCACTCTGTATAGGGATGCAGACGTAGGTATTTTTGTGGTACATGTACATCACGGAATCAGGGATGAGGAGGCAAATGAGGATGAAGCCTTTGTAAAAGATTTATGTGGCAGACTTGGTGTGGAATACAGTGCATACCATTTTGATGTGAAGGACATTGCAGATAAAGAAGGGCTTTCTGAGGAGGAAGCAGGCAGGAAGGTTCGTTATGAGGCTTTTGTAGATGCCTCTATCAGAAACAGGTGTAATAAGGTTGCAATTGCACATAATAAAAATGATAATGCAGAGACAATTCTTTTTAATTTATTTAGGGGAAGCGGTATTAAGGGATTAACCGGTATGGATTCCATCCATACAATGAATACCGATACCGGAAGTATTACAGTTATACGTCCGTTTATGCAGGTAACCCGGGAGGAGATTGAGGCTTATTTATCAGAAATAAAGCTACAGTATCAAGATGATTCAACTAATTTCGGTAATGCATATAGTAGGAATAAAATCAGAAATGTAGTTCTTTCATATGTAAAGGAGCAGATCAATACCAATGTTATCGAGCATATAAATAACGCTGCGAAGCATTTGGCAGAGGTTAATAATTTTATTGAGGAGTGTATCGGAAAGCGGTACGCAATTATTGTAAGGGAAGAACAGGGTTCTTATGAATATTTGGTTTGCGATATGGATAGGGAGGATATAGTAATTCAGAAGGGCATTGTCAGAAGAATTCTCGGCAATCTTGCCGGTAAGTTAAAGGATATTGAGGCAAATCATGTGGATGCTGTATTAGCNCTTGGAAGGAAGCAGGTAGGCAAAAGAATAAATCTTCCATATGGAATAGTGGCTGTTAAGAAATATGATATAGTAAGGATATATATAGGTAAAGATAATATTAATNTGAATCATAAACCTATTGGGGAGAAGGACATAATAATTCCCGGAAGAACCCATATGGAGGAAAGCGGTATTTATATTGATTCAGAAATTCTTAATTATAAAAATAACGAATCATTTCCTAAAAACAGTTGTATGAAATGGTTTGATTATGATAAAATAGAAAATACTCTTAAGCTAAGGACCAGAANGCCCGGAGATTTTATTCAGATAGATAGTCATGGTGGGAGGAAAAAGCTCAAGGACTATTTCATTGATTTAAAAATACCGGTTGAAGAACGAGACAGACTGCTTCTGGTAGCCGACGGTAAGCATATCGTATGGATATTGGGTTATGGTAACCGAATTAGTGAAAAATATAAAATCAGAGATACAACTAAGAAAATACTATCTATGATATTAATAAACGCAAAGGAGAAATAAGATGACAGATAAAATTAAAATCATGATATCTGAAGAGCAGATAAATGATAGGATTAATGAGCTGGCTATGCTAATCAGTAAGGATTATGAAGGAAAGAGCGTACATCTTGTCTGTATTCTTAAGGGCAGTGTGTTTTTTAGCTGTGACCTGGCCAAAAGGATTACCTTGCCTGTGACTATGGATTTCATGTCAGTCTCCAGCTATGGGGATGAGAAGGTTAGCTCAGGAAGGGTAAGGATTGTTAAGGATTTGGATGAATCGATTCAGGATAAGGATGTGCTTATTATAGAGGATATTATTGATTCAGGGAGAACTCTTGCGTATTTAAAGGAACTGTTAGGNAGCAGATCGCCCAGAAGCCTGAATATCTGTACATTGCTCGACAAACCGGAGCGTAGGGTTACGGATGTGGATGTAAAATATGTCGGTTTTGAAATCCCCGATGAGTTTGTTGTTGGTTATGGCTTGGATTATCAACAGAAATATAGAAATCTGCCTTTTGTAGGCATGATAGAATAAAATATAAAAATTTACTAATAAGGAGGTTGTTTGGTGAGGAAACAAATGAAGGGTTACGGTTTTTACCTGATTATTCTAGCTATCATTTTTTTAACGGTATTCCTATCAGATAGTATTGATATAGATAAGCAGAATGCATATAACTATACCCGTTTTGTCCAGGATATTAAAGCAGGTAGGGTAGGTTATGTTGATATACATCCTAATCAAGAAGTATATACAGGTGAAGTTAGAGTAAGATTTATTGATCAGGAGCAAAGACAAAGCTTTCATGTATCAGACATAAGAGAAATAGAGGCGATGTTAAATGAAGAAGGGGTGCAATATACGACCCATAAAATTTCAAAGCCAAATTGGTTTTTATCGTCGGTTCTGCCTTATATTCTGATATTTATTGTTGTAATAGCATTATTCTCCTTCTTATCAAACCAGGCATCGGTAGGCGGAGGAAACAGCAAGGTAATGAATTTCGGAAAAAGTCGAGCGAAGATGATAACTGAGGACAATAAGAAGATGACCTTTAAGAATGTTGCCGGGCTTGATGAGGAAAAGGATGAGCTTAGGGAAATTGTTGATTTCTTAAAATCTCCAAAAAAATATATTCAAGTAGGAGCCAGAATACCAAAGGGGGTTCTGCTTGTGGGACCTCCGGGAACGGGTAAGACGCTGCTTGCTAAGGCAGTAGCCGGTGAAGCAGGTGTACCGTTCTTCTCAATATCGGGCTCCGATTTTGTGGAGATGTTTGTCGGTGTAGGTGCATCCAGGGTAAGAGACTTATTCGAGGATGCGAAGAAAAATTCCCCATGTATCGTATTTATTGATGAGATAGATGCCGTTGCAAGACGCAGAGGGACAGGAATGGGCGGAGGACATGATGAAAGAGAACAGACCCTTAACCAGCTTCTTGTGGAAATGGACGGTTTTGGTGTTAATGAAGGAATAATCGTCATGGCAGCCACTAACAGAGTTGATATATTAGACCCTGCAATACTAAGACCCGGACGATTTGACAGAAGGGTATCCGTGGGACGTCCCGATGTCAAGGGCAGGGAAGAGATTCTTCAGGTACATTCGAAAGGAAAGCCCTTAGGGGATGATGTGGACCTAAAGCAGATTGCCCAGACTACTGCAGGATTCACAGGCGCGGATCTTGAGAACCTTATGAATGAGGCAGCCATCGGTGCGGCAAGGGAGAATAGAAGCTTTATTATTAGCGAGGATATTAAAAGAGCATTTATAAAGGTTGGAATCGGTACCGAAAAGAAGAGTAAAGTGATTAGTGACAAGGAAAAGCGTATTACCGCATATCATGAAGCCGGTCATGCCATATTATTCCATGTGCTACCCGATGTAGGACCTGTATATACGGTTTCAATCATTCCTACAGGAGGTGGAGCAGCCGGTTTTACTATGCCNCTTCCTGAAAAGGACGAAATGTTCCACACTAAGGGAAGGATGCGTCAGGAAATCATTGTAGGACTTGGAGGAAGAGCAGCAGAGGAGCTTGTTCTTGAGGATATAACCACAGGAGCATCTCAGGATATCAAAGTAGCTACTAAGATAGCCAGGTCTATGGTAACCCGTTATGGCTTTTCTGATGAAGTAGGTATGGTTAATTATGAACAGGATGAGGATGAGGTATTCATCGGCAGAGACTGGGGTCATACCAGAAGCTACAGCGATAACGTGGCAAACAAGATTGATGAAGAAGTGAGAAATATTATAGACGAATGCTATTCTGAAGCAAAAAGAATTTTATCAGAGCATAGAGATAAACTCGATGCCTGTGTAGAATTGTTATTAGAGAAAGAACGCATAACAAGAGAGGAATTCGAAGCATTATTTGATTCTCCAAGTGAGGAATCTTTGTAGAAAATGACGAAAAATTGCTTTTAGAATTGTAAAGTTTGTGCACACTTATATTAGTTTATATGCTATACTAAGTTTGTAAACCCCAATACATTATATAGTTTTTTGCTACACCCCCATAAGTAACAAAAAATACCTTCTCCAAAAAAGGACAGTGATGACTGTCCTTTTTGTTTTATATAAAATTAAAACGAAGAATTTCTCTGTAATAATGCGGTAATGTACTTTTTGGTATATAGATAAGCCAAAGATAATATGAAAACATATGAGCATATTAGATTATTAGTAAAGGTTCCTGTGACCGGTTACCATAATCAGGATAAGGAAAGGAACATATATGCTAATACGATACAATTATTTTTTACAATATTTATTTCTGTTTTTTATCGGAGGCTTTACCTATGGAGCCATCGAGATACTGTCCAGAGGGTATTCTCATATATCTATGATGATTGCCGGAGGAATCTGCTTTATACTTATCGGATTGATAAATAAGCTGTCGGACATAGGATTTATCGGTAAAATGGCTATATCCGTGGTAATAATCACAGTAGTGGAGTTCGTAACCGGAATCATCGTAAATGTATGGCTGAATCTTAACGTATGGGATTATTCAGACCTGCCACTAAATTTGATGGGTCAGATATGTATATATTATTCCTTGATCTGGTTCATACTATCTGCCCTGGCATTAAAGTTGGACAAATACCTTCGAGCCTATCTTAGACTACCCTAAAATCAAAAATTAGTTTATAATGTACACCATAGGAGAGTTACTTCTTATTGTATATGAAAACACGGACTCCACAAAAGGATGATAATATGAAAATTTTATTGGTATCTGTAGATGCTAAATATATTCATACTAATCTTGCTGTCCATAGCCTAAAGGCTTATTGCGGCAGGTACAAGGATTATATTGATATTGCCCAGTATTCCATTAACCATTCCGAAGAGGAGATATTAAGGGGAATATATATTCACAGAGCAGATGTGGTCGCTTTTTCCTGCTATATCTGGAATATAAGTATGATTCTTAATATTATTAAGAATTTAAGGAAGGTACAGCCGCAGGTAAAAATCTGGGTTGGTGGGCCTGAGGTGTCCTATTATCCCAAGGATTACCTGTTAATATATAATGAGCTTGATGGTATAGTAATCGGTGAAGGCGAACAGACCTTTTATGAATTAGTCAGGTATTATCTGGAGGACGCACAGACGCTGGATAATATTAACGGTATTGCCTTCAGGGACAGTGCCAGGCTGCAATGCTCAGACAATATAACCAAGGATGAGATTAGTATTACACCCCCAAGAAAACATATGTCTCTTGATGAGCTTCCCTTTGCCTATGAGAATATGGAAGAGCATAAAAATAAGATTATATATTATGAAAGCAGCAGAGGATGTCCTTATTCCTGTAGCTATTGTCTGTCATCAGCTCATAGGGGTGTAAGGTATCGAAATGTTCAGCTTGTAAAAGANGAGCTGAAAATCTTTCTTGATAATAAGGTGCCGCAGGTTAAATTCGTGGATAGGACCTTTAATTGTAATAAAGAGCATGCCTTGGAAATTCTTCGGTTTATAAAGGAACACGATAACGGTATTACGAATTTTCATTTCGAAATAACAGCAGACATATTAAGTGAAGAGGAGCTGGAGCTTTTAGAAAGCCTCAGACCGGGTCTTATTCAGCTGGAAATCGGAGTTCAGACCACTAATCCTGATACGATGAAGGCAATAAACAGAAGGGTAGACTTTAATAAGCTTTCTGATAATGTCAGACGTATATATAAGGCTAACAATATCCATCAGCATCTGGACCTTATAGCCGGTTTGCCACTAGAGGATTTCGCATCATTTGAAAAATCCTTTAATGATGTATACAGTCTCAGACCTAATCAGCTTCAACTGGGATTTTTAAAGGTGCTTAAAGGGTCAATAATTGAAGATCAATGTAAGGAATATGGCATTGTGTACAGAGATAAGCCGCCGTATGAGGTTTTATACACACGGGATCTAACCTATGACGATATCATAGAGCTTAAAGGAATTTGTGATATGGTTGAGGTTTATTATAACAGTGGTCAGTTTACCCACTCTGGGGAATATCTGATACATTTTTTTGATTCTCCGATGAAATTTTATTCCTCTCTATATCATTATTATGAGAAGCGCGGATATTACACCCTGGCACATTCAAGGCTAAGACGATATGAGATTTTATTGGAGTTTTACGAGAATACTATTGAGAATCAGTCTGCAGATAATAAAACAGAGAATATGGCTTTATTTAAGGAGATTCTGATTTATGATCTATGCTTAAGAGAGGCTCTTAGGAACAGACCTGATTATTCGGGAGATTCGATTCCTTATAAAGTCTATAGAGAAATATGTGATAGAGAAAAGGTAAGCAGAGCCAGGATTCATCTTGAGAAATTCTCATATGACATAATTGAATCTGCAAAAGAAGGTAAACCGATACAGAGAGAAAGCATTATATTATTTGATTATGATAACAGGGATCCAATAACTTATTCAGCCGAAGTAAGGATTCTGACGGAATAACATACTAATGAATTGNGGTGATGATGGGCTTGGATAAAGAAAAAATAAAGAACATAATATTAGCTCTTAACAGAGTATACGGTACCGAAAAGAGATGCTTTCTAAACTATGAAACACCCTGGCAGCTATTGATAGCAACCATACTCAGTGCTCAATGTACCGATGATAGGGTCAATCAGGTTACGGATAAGCTCTTTAAAAAATACCTTAGTTTAGAGGACTTTGCCTATGCAGATATTAGGGAGCTTGAGAAGGATATACATTCGACCGGGTTTTATAGAAACAAAGCAAAGAATATAATTGCTTGTGCACATAGACTTATTACAGAATATAATGGTAAAGTTCCACGGGATATTGAGGATTTGGTAAGTCTGGCCGGAGTTGGAAGAAAGACTGCCAATGTAATACGGGGCAATATCTATAATGAGCCAAGTATAGTAGTTGACACCCATGTTAAAAGGGTATCCAAACGTNTCGGACTTACTCAGGAAGAGGATCCTGTAAAAATTGAATTTGATTTGATGAAGAAGCTCCCAAAGGAGCAGTGGATTGCATATAATTTGCAGATAATAACTCATGGAAGAAGTATATGTACTGCAAGAAGCCCTAAATGTGAACAATGTTTTTTAAGAGAATATTGTACATATGGAACAGAGATATATAAGCCAAAAAAA